>Ga0134093_1000053_pt1 | contig 125487 bp, 105 predicted proteins | sample 4_1taG_FD_94452 | JGI IMG/M metagenome (GOLD analysis project Ga0134093, IMG submission 94452) | Switchgrass degrading microbial communities from high solid loading bioreactors in New Hampshire, USA - 4_13_20_68_A1 metaG | ecosystem: Engineered > Bioreactor > Semi-continuous > Anaerobic >...
ATATATGACGCCTCCAATATTTTAGTTTTGTGCCTTTCTTGTCTGAATCAGCACATCTCTATCTTATTGCGAGGTGTCTTGTTTTTCAAAGTTCATTTATTTTCTTTACAGGAATGCTCCTAATATTAGTTTGCATAATAATTGTATTATAGTAAACTTATAAGGGGCAATGAGTAATAATATCTATATATAATGGGACTTTTGTAATAAAAAATAAAGAATTTTCAGGAAAATCGATGTAAATTTTTCAGAGAAATGATATAATTATATTAAAGTAATATTTGTAAGAGGTAGTAGTACAATGCAAGAAAAAGTAAGAAAAAAGGTGTACCGCGTTTGGCACACCGAAAAGAAAAACTGTTCCAAGTTTGACACAAAAGAGATAGAAGAAGTTTGTGCATCAAACATCAAAGAGGCAAGGCAGATTGTTAAAGAAAAATTTCCTACACACAGAGTTACATCAGTTTGGCTAATCGAAAAGTAAAATTATTTGATTTGATTTAGGGGGAAGAACCATAGACAGCATTAACTCTCCAATTTTTAACGCTTTAAGGAAGTATGTGAAATCAAGTCCCATTCCTTTTCATATGCCAGGACATAAAATAGGGAAAGGCATACCTAATGAATTCTTGAAGGATTTACATCAACTTGACATGACTGAAATACCAGGGCTTGATAATCTCCATTTTCCGGAAGGTGTTATAAAGGAAGCACAGGAACTGGCAGCAAAGGTTTTTGGAGCTGACTACACTTCTTTCTTGGTAAATGGTTCGACCTGCGGCATCCATGCGGCCATTTTAGGTTTGTGTAAACCTGGAGATCGGTTAATAGTATCGAGGGATTGTCACAAATCGGTAATTGGTGCAATGATGCTTGCTTCAGTCACACCAATTTACATAGCACCCGAATATGACAGTATGTTTGGAGTGTCATCTTTTGTGCTGCCTTCAATTGTGGACTCGACACTTAAGAATAATCCCGATGCAGTTGGAGTTGTTTTGACACGTCCCAACTACTACGGTTTGTGTTCGGATATTCGCACCATTTCAGATGTAGTTCATTCTTATGGTAAATTTTTAATTGTCGATGAGGCCCATGGAGCCCATTTGAAATTTTCGACGAAACTTCCGTGCAGTGCATTGGAAGCGGACGCTGATGTATGTATTCAAAGTGCCCACAAAACTTTGCCTGCATTGACTCAAGGTGCCTATCTCCATATAAAAGGTCCCAGGGTTGATGTGGATAAGGTTAAATTTGTGTTGCGATTAATTCAAACATCAAGTCCGTCATATATCCTTATGGCCTTTTTGGATATTGCAAGGGCAATAATGGAAAGTTACGGAAGTGAATTGATAGAAAACTTGTTAAAAGATATTACATGTTTTGAAAAAATGCTCTACCGGGATACCGGGTATGAGTTATTGTCGGCCCAGCCTTTGTCAGCGGGTGATGTCGATAAAACCAGAATAGTTGTTAATGTCAGGAATACCGGCAAAACCGGGTTTTTTATAGAAAAATTCCTTAGAAACCGCTTTAATATACAGGTGGAAATGTCGGATCTACACAATATAGTTTGTATTTCCACCGTAGCCGACGGATTGAAGGAATTTGAAAGTCTTTATACTGCATTGAAACAAATCGAAAAGCAGTTCAACAATTCTTCAAAATTACCCGATATTTATATGAAAGAAGTTAATATTTCCCCCCAAGCCGTTGAACTTGGAAATATCATGCATAGAAAGTATAAAAAAGCAAATTTGACCGAATCGGTGGGCGAGGTAAGTAGAGGAATAATAACACCCTATCCTCCGGGAGTTCCGGTTATATGTCCGGGAGAGGTTATTACAGAGGAAGCGGTTCAGTATATACTCGGCGTTATCCGGGCTGGAGGAACAGTAAATGGCGTGTCCGGGGACGGTGAGATTGAAATACTCATTTGAGGGTGAAGGGCTTTAATTGCAGCTATTACACCTATGTGGTATAATTCATTAATAACGGTACATCGGAGGTCTTTGATGAAAAAGGGACTGTTTATTACTACTGAGGGAACGGACGGCTCAGGGAAAACGACGCAAATCAAGCTTTTGGAAGGTTATTTGAAAGATAAGGGCTTTGAGGTGGTAGTTACCAGAGAGCCCGGAGGGACAAGCATAGGTGAGAAGATTCGTTCGATAATACTTGATCCGGACAATACTGAAATGTCGTATATAACTGAAATGATGCTGTATGCTTCGGCACGGGCCCAATTGGTCGGTGAACTTATAAAGCCGTCTCTTGCACGGGGCATGGTGGTTATTTGTGACAGATTTATCGATTCAAGCTATGTTTATCAAGGCTTTGGCCGAAATATAGACCTTGAAGTAATAGAAAAAGTCAACAGCATTGCCTTGGACGGTATAATGCCCGATGTAACTTTGTTTTTTAACATTGATCCGGGTATTGCTTTGGCAAGAAGGATTAAATCCACCGGAGCCGATAGGATTGAACAGGAAAAGATGGATTTTCACAGAAAAGTATATGAAGGTTATAAGAAGCTGGTAACAAAGTATCCCGACAGAATTAAAGCTGTAGAAAGCAACAGAAGCATAGAGGAAATATTCTTGGATGTAAAAAATATTATTGATAAAATACTGGAGAGGTGCTTATGAAGATAAGAGATGGTTTGAAAAGTTCAACCAGCATAGCTGAGGTGGCCAGCAGCGAGCAGAAGAAACCTTCGGCTGTTAAGAGCAATACTTTTCAAAGTCAGCTTAAAAGGATCGAGGGACAGAATGTTGAGGAAAGAATTAAATATCTGGTGGACAAGATAACCGAGCAAGGGCAAAAGCTTGCAAAAAAGGTAGATGTGAGGGAGTTGAAAATATATAAAAAGCTCATATCGGAGTTTTTGGAAGAGACTTTGAGCAATTCACGAAAGTTTTCGAAAGAGAGTCATATTGACCGAAGAGGAAGATATAGAGTGTATGCCACAATAAAAAAGATTAATTCAGAGCTTGATGAACTGACCAAAGATGTACTGAGCACCGAAAAGGACAATCTTAGAATCTTACAGAGAATAGAGGATATAAGGGGTTTGATTCTCGATATTACTCTGTAATTAAATATGGGGTGTAATGTGAATTTTAGCGATATAATCGGACAAAATGAAGTTGTAAATAGCTTAAAAGCTGTATTAAAGGATAATTCCGCAAGACATGCCTATATTTTTGCAGGGCCTGAAGGAATCGGTAAAAGGACGGTTGCAAAGATTTTTGCTTCTGCACTTCTTTGTAATGAGAGGAATTCGTTCGATAACTGCGGGGATTGTAGGCCTTGTAAGCTTTTTGAAAGCGGCTCAAATCCGGATTTTTATGTTTTGGAGGCAGAGGGTGCAAGCATTAGTGTTGATGACATCAGAATAATCCAGCAGGATATCTCTATAAAACCCATGTATTCCGAAAGAAAGGTATATTTGATAATAGAAGCGGATAAAATGACCGTCCATGCACAGAATTGCCTTCTTAAAACATTGGAGGAGCCTCCCGGGTATGCAGTCATAATTTTAACTGTTGTAAATCCAAGCAGTTTGTTAGAGACTATAAAGTCCCGAAGTATTATATATAATTTCAGGAAGAATACCGATGAGGAGGTAAAACGCTGCATTCAAAAAATAAAGGGGCAGGAACTGCCTGGGATTGATTTTATTGTTTCCTATGCCGACGGGGTTCCCGGGAAAGCAATTACACTTATTGAATCTGAAGATTTTAGGATAACCAGGGATAAAGTTATCGATATCGTTTTTAAATTGGGAAACTCAAATCTTGTAGAGGTTTTTGATGTCAACGATTTTTTTGCAGAAAATAAAGATAATATAGATTCAATTCTGGATATAATGATAATGGTTTACAGGGATTTACTGATCGCAAAAAAGACTGGAAATGAAAATATATTGATTAATTCGGATAAAAAGGATATTATATTAAAGAATGTGGATAGGTTTGAGACAGGAAAACTTATTGAAAATATAGCTGTAATAGAAGAGGCACGAAAGAATATTAAACAAAATGCCAATTATCAGTTGGTTATTGAAGTTATGCTGATGAGGCTTCAGGAGGAATAGATGTAATGGTAAAGGTGGTTGGAGTAAGATTTAAAAAAGTCGGGAAGATCTATTATTTCGATCCCGGCGATTTAAATATAGAATTGAATGAAAGCGTTATTGTTGAGACTGCAAGAGGAATAGAATTTGGACTTGTTGTTGTTCCGAACACCGAAGTTCCCGAGGAAGAAATAGTGGCACCGCTTAAAAAGGTTATAAGGATAGCCGACGAGGAAGACAAAAAGCACTATGAGGAGAATTCCAAAAAAGAAAAAGAAGCTTTTGATATATGCTTGCAAAAAATAAGTGACCACAAGCTGGAAATGAAGTTGATAGATGTTGAATATACATTTGATAATAATAAAGTGCTATTTTACTTTACTGCAGACGGTAGAGTAGACTTCAGGGAATTGGTAAAAGACCTTGCATCGGTGTTTCGAACCAGAATTGAGCTTCGCCAAATAGGTGTTAGAGACGAAGCTAAGATGATGGGCGGTCTTGGTGTTTGTGGAAGAGTCCTGTGCTGTAATGCCTTTTTGGGGGATTTTCAACCGGTTTCTATAAAGATGGCAAAAGAGCAGGGACTGTCTTTGAATCCTACAAAGATATCCGGGGCTTGCGGAAGATTAATGTGCTGCCTGAAATACGAGCAGGAAGCCTATGAGGAAATTCTCACCCGTGTGCCTAAAGAGGGGGCAATAGTTGAAACTCCCGATGGACAAGGTGTTGTGATGGGAGTGAGTCTCCTAAAGGAATTGGTAAAAGTAAAACTTGACAATGACAATGAGGCTGATTTGAAGGTGTATAAAGCAAGTCAGGTGAAGATAATCAAGGATGTTGTAACGGTTGAGGAAGAGATAGAACCGGGAATCGATATTGACGAATTGAAACAGTTGGAGGACTAGGTCATTGTAGTTGATTGAATAATGTAAAAGTCTTTGTTATGACATGGAATAGTTGGATTAGTTATGAAAATAAGTCCTAAATTATTAAAAAATATGTTTCATTTCTTTAAAATTGGTGATAAAATAATAAAGCGGTTTTTGTATTTTTAAGCTTAATAATTATTAGGAGGTGTACCCGACATGGCATATTTTATAACTGACGCATGTATCAGTTGCGGAGCTTGTGAACCAGAATGTCCAGTATCTTGTATTTCAGCTGGCGATAACAGTTACGTTATTGATGAAAATGCTTGTATAGAATGCGGAGCTTGTGCAAACGTCTGTCCAGTAGATGCTCCTACTCAGAAATAATGTTGCTCAATAGGGAGTCTAGTGAGGTAAGACCTTATATGGACTCCTTTTTGCTGCACATATTTATTTTTTTCGTAAATTACCTTGTTTGGGGTGGCTGATTTAGTTTTGAATATTCAATTGATGGAAGATGAAAAGATAGATGATTTACAGTATAAAGGCTTGAAAATAATACAAAAGGACAAAGCGTTTCGCTTTGGCCTTGATGCTGTTTTGCTTGCAAATTTTGCCGATGTAAAAAAGGGTGGTTCGGTAATTGATTTGGGTACAGGCACCGGAATCATTTCCATACTTCTTGCAGGTAAGACTGAGGCAAAATCCATAGTGGGCTTGGAAATCCAGAAAGATATTGCGGAAATGGCCGATAGAAGTGTAAAGATGAATGGCCTGGAAGACAGGGTAAAAATAGTATGCGGAGACATTAAAGAAAGTGTTGCCCTATTCGGGGCTTCAAGTTTTGATGTTGTTGTAACCAATCCTCCGTATATGAACAAGGGTGGAGGTATTATTAATTTGAGTGATACCAAAGCCATCTCCCGGCATGAAATTTTGTGCACGCTAGAAGATGTGGTCAAAGCTGCAGCAAAGCTCTTGGTACCGGGAGGACAGTTCGCTATGGTACACAGGCCCGACAGGCTTGCAGATATAATATGGTTAATGAGAAATTATTCAATAGAACCTAAATATATAAGATTTGTGCATCCGTCACCCTATAAAAAGCCGAATTTGATTTTAATTAAAGGGTCAAGGCAAGGTCGGCCACAGCTAAAAATGATGGAGCCGCTTTATGTTTATGACGAAAACGGCCGGTACTCAAAGGAAATTAACGAAATATACTGTAAAGAGGTAACCGAAATTGAATGATAAAGGGAAATTATATCTTGTTTCAACACCGATAGGAAATCTTGAAGATATAACCTTGAGAGCTATTAGAACTCTTAAGGAGGTTGATTTGATCGCAGCAGAGGATACGAGGCAAACTATTAAGCTTTTGAACCATTTTGAAATAAAAAAAAGTCTTGTTAGTTATTATGAGCACAATAAGAAAGAAAAGGGGAATTATCTTGTAAACCAGCTTCTTGAAGGGAAAAACATAGCTTTGGTATCCGATGCGGGTACACCGGGTATTTCCGACCCCGGTGAAGATTTGGTTAAGCTTTGTATTGAAAACGATATTGAGGTTACAGCGATACCGGGCCCGGTTGCAGCTGTTACCGGGTTGATTGTTTCCGGGCTTCCTACAGGCCGTTTTGTATTTGAGGGCTTTTTGCCCATGAATAAAAGGGCTAGAAGAGAAAGACTGGCTTATCTGAAAGACGAAGTGAGGACCCTGGTTTTTTATGAGGCACCCCACAAGCTTTTATATACTTTAAAGGACTTGTACGAGGCTTTTGGAAACAGAAAAGTTGTTTTTGCCCGGGAGCTGACCAAAAAATTTGAAGAGATTGTAAGATGTGACCTTGAAACAGCTATTGAGAAATATGAAGAGCAAGCACCGAAAGGGGAGTTTGTAGTTATAGTTGAAGGAATTAGTGAGGAGGAAAAAATCGAAGCTCAAAAAAGAGATTGGGAAAATATGAGCATTGAAGAACATTTGAAATTATACATCAGTGAAGGTTTGGATAAAAAGGATGCAATGAAAAGGGTAGCTGAAGATAGAGGAATAAGCAAGAGGGAAGTTTACAGGGAACTGTTGAATATTGACTTAAGCTAGAGAAAAAAGACAAAAATAAAAGGAGCTTGTTTATACAAACTCCAGTTATTTTTAAGTAATTATTTTTTCAGTTCTCTCATACAATCAGGGCAAATGTTTTTGCCTTTGTAAACGGAAACGTCTTTGGCATTACCGCAGAATATACAAGCAGGTTCATATTTCTTAAGTATGATAGTAGAACCATCAACATAAATTTCAAGGGCATCCTTTTCAGCGATGTCCAGAGTCCTTCTCAACTCAATAGGTAATACAACTCTTCCTAATTCGTCAACCTTTCTTACGATACCAGTAGATTTCATCATTGAATCCTCCTTCAAATATTACAGTATTCGACAAACTTTTCATTTTTATAGTACCATAAATGCCAATAATAGTCAACAATTTATTTGAAAAAAATTTTGGGACATAGTAATAATTTGTGGTCAAATTGTAATATAATGCTAACCATCTTAATCAAAGCAGTAGAATTTTGCTTAATCTGGCTGTCCAAAGGCATGTAATTTATATAGAATTGTACTGATAATTACATGTAATTACAAAAATTACCTGAACGATACCAATAATTTACTGGCAATTACCAAATAAATGAAGTAATCAAAATGATTATATAAATTATAAAAATGAAAAAATTGTTGAAGCAAAGCAACGAATTGTTGCTGAGATAACATACCATAAAAGATATAATTTAACATGTAACCGTTGATACTAAAATTTATTAAGCAAACTGACGGAAGAATAGTATATGCATTTGAAAAGCCTCATATAAATTATTAGGTTAGGGCGGATATGGAAACTGCCTTTTAAAGACTAATATATATGAGGTTTTTAAGTTGCTTAATTATATTTGGTTTGGAATGCTGGTTTTCGGAATAATCGTCGGTATTTTAAACGGAAGAGTGGATGCTGTTACAAAAGCGGTTGTCGATTCTTCCAAAAGTGCGGTTGAACTGAGCATAGGTTTGCTTGGGATAATGTGCCTTTGGACAGGATTGATGGAGGTGGCTGAAAAGAGCGGAATTATCAGAATAATTTCAAGAGGGGTAAGACCTATACTGAAGTTTTTGTTTCCCGGGATACCTAAGGGGCATCCTGCATTAGGAGCTATTGTTATGAATCTTGTAGCCAATTTTTTAGGTCTGGGCAATGCAGCCACCCCGTTAGGACTGAAAGCCATGAGCGAGATGCAGAAATTAAATAGGAACAAAGAAACAGCGACAAATGAAATGAGCATGTTTCTGGTTTTGAATACATCATGCATCCAATTGGTTCCTGCCACAGTTATAGCAGTTCGTGCCGCTGCCGGTTCAAAAAATCCGACGGAAATTATAGGTACAATATGGTTTGCTACTATATGTGCATCAATTGCAGGCATAATTACTGTAAAAATCCTGTCTGCATTCGGAAGGGGTAGGGTGAGGTAGTTTATGGATATTGTTTCCGGTATGTCCTCCTATGCAATTCCGGCTATTCTTCTGATTATTCTGACTTTGGGATTGTATAAGGAAGTCAAGGTATATGATGTCTTTGCCGAAGGGGCAAAGGAAGGAATAAGTACCGTGGTAAGGATACTTCCGGCACTTGTCGGGCTTATGGTGGCAATAGGAGTGTTTCGTGCATCAGGTGCACTGGATTTGATAGTGCATGCAGTAAGGCCGGTTACCTCTTTCTTAAGAATACCTTCCGAGACGGTTCCGCTGGTGTTTTTGAGACCTATCTCGGGTAGTGCATCTTTGGCATTGGTCTCGGATATTCTTAAAAACTATGGGGCAGATTCTTTTATAGGAAGGCTTGCTTCAACTCTTATGGGCTCTACCGAAACTATTTTCTATACCCTTGCGGTGTATTTCGGTTCTGTGGGAATAAAAAATATAAGGTTTACACTGGTTGCTGCTCTGATTGCAGATTTTGTTAGTGTTATGGCGGCAGTTTGGATTTGCACCGTGGTTTTTGGGGGATAATGGACTTAAGAAAAATTAAATTTCTTGAAAAAGGGGAAATATATATGTATATTAATAATTAAGTGTGTTTGATAATAAAACAGAGGAGGATATTTGATGGGGAACAATACTTTTTATATAACGACGCCTATTTATTACCCAAGTGATAAGCTACATATTGGGCATTCATATACAACAGTTGCGGCAGATGCTGTGGCACGGTATAAAAGGCTTAAGGGTTTTGATGTAATGTTCCTGACCGGAACCGATGAGCACGGACAAAAAATTCAGAGAAAAGCTGAAGCTAAAGGTGTTACTCCAAAACAATATGTGGATGAAATAGTGGAAGGAATAAAAGAACTGTGGAAGCTCATGAAGATAACTAATGACAGGTTTATCAGAACAACGGATAAAGAGCATGAGCAAACCGTTCAAAAGATATTCAAAAAGCTTTATGACCAAGGGGATATATACAAAAGCGAATATGAGGGATGGTACTGCACCCCATGCGAATCTTTCTGGACAAAGACTCAGTTGGTTGAAGGCAAATGCCCCGATTGCGGAAGAGAAGTGGAACTTACCAAAGAAGAGAGTTACTTTTTCAGATTGTCCAAATATCAGGACAGGCTTATAAAATTCATTGAAGAAAATCCCGATTTTATTCAGCCGGTTTCAAGGCAAAACGAGATGCTGAACAATTTCTTAAGGCCCGGACTGGAAGATTTGTGCGTATCAAGGACTACTTTCAATTGGGGAATTCCCGTCAGCTTTGACGACAAGCATGTAGTTTATGTATGGATAGATGCCCTCTCAAATTATATTACAGCCTTGGGATATATGTCGGAAAACGATGCCGACTATAAAAAATACTGGCCTGCTGACGTTCATCTGGTGGGTAAGGAGATTGTAAGATTCCACACAATTATCTGGCCTGCAATGTTAATGGCTTTGGGTGAACCTTTACCGAAGCAGGTATACGGACATGGCTGGCTTCTTTTGGAAGGCGGAAAAATGTCAAAGTCAAAGGGAAATGTGGTAGATCCTGTGATACTGGTTCAAAAATACGGCCTCGATGCGATAAGGTATTTCCTTTTGAGAGAAGTTCCCTTCGGATCCGATGGAGTTTTTTCCAATGAGGCACTAATAAACAGAATAAATTCGGATCTGGCCAATGATTTGGGTAATTTGGTCAGCAGAACCGTTACAATGATAGATAAGTATTTTGACGGTGTGATGCCTGAAGAAAGACAAGCGGGAGATTTTGATGAAGATTTGAAGAGAGTTGTATTGGCGGCACCTCCTAAGGTTGAACAGCTTTTGGACAAATTGCAGTTTAGTTCGGCTCTTAGTGAAATTTGGAAGGTGATATCGAGAACAAATAAATATATAGATGAGACAATGCCTTGGAAATTGGCAAAGGATGAGTCTTGCAAAGCAAGGCTGGCAGCGGTGATTTACAATTTGGCCGAAAGTTTAAGAATTGTATCTGTACTTTTACAGCCCTTTATGCCTGAGACCCCGGAAAAAATATGGCATCAGTTGGGTATTGAAGACAAGAAGATTCTCGAATGGGAGAGCACCAAGAGTTGGGGACTGTATCCTGCGGGAGCGAAAGTGAACAAGGGAGATGTTATTTTCCCGAGAATAGATGTTAAAAAGGAAATGGAAGAGTTGGAGAAACTCACTGTCCAAGAGGCTGATGCCAAAGAGCAAAAGAGTGGGGAAAAACAGCAAAAGAAAAGTAAGGACGAAACTTCCAAATATATTTCAATTGATGATTTTGCCAAAATTGACTTGAGGGTTGCAAAAGTTCTGGAGGCTCAAAAGGTGGAAGGTGCCGACAAGCTCCTAAAGCTGAAACTGGAAATGGGCCAGGAAATAAGGCAAGTGGTTTCAGGGATTGCGAAACACTATTCTCCCGATGAATTGGTGGGCAAATTTGTTATACTTGTAGCAAATTTAAAACCGGTTAAATTGAGAGGTATAGAATCCCAAGGTATGATTTTGGCGGCATCTGACGACAAGGAACTGGTTTTGGCAACTTTGGACAAGACAATTGAAAGCGGGACTAAAATCAGGTAAAAGCGGAATATTCGGGTTGTATTAAATCATATCGAAAGTTGGGAGTTAAAAATGCTTTTTGATACGCATGCACACTATGATGATGAGAAATTTGAGGAAGATAGGTATGAGATTATAGAGAAGGCATATAAAAGCGGTGTGTCGTATATTATCAATGCTTCCACCGATATTAAATCTTGTGAGGAGAGTCTTGCCTTTGCCCGTAAATATGAGTATGTTTATGCGGCGGTGGGAATTCATCCCCATGAGGTTGGAGGAATTGATGACAGTACCCTGGATAGAGTTGCCCGGCTTGCAAAAGAAGACAAAGTTGTTGCTATTGGGGAAATCGGACTTGACTATTACTATGATTTTGCCCCACGCGATGTTCAGAAGTACTGGTTTTCACAGCAAATAAACCTGGCCCGGGAGCTGAAACTGCCCATTATTGTTCATAACAGAGATGCCCATCAGGACTCCATGGATATAATCAAGCAGCAGAAAGCGGCTGAGGTGGGGGGAGTTTTCCATTGCTATTCGGGAAGTTTGGAAATGGCGAAGGAATTGCTAAACTGTAATTTTTACATATCGGTAGGAGGCTCGCTGACCTTTAAAAATGCCAAAAAACTGGTGGAAGTAGTTCGATGGATTCCTTTGGACAAGCTTTTAATTGAAACGGACTGTCCTTATCTTACACCCGAACCGCACAGAGGCAAAAGGAATGATTCGAGCTATGTAAGGTTTGTTGCGGAAAAAGTGGCTCAAATAAAAGAGATAAGTTTTGAAACGGTGGCAGAAGTTACGACTGACAATGCAAAAAAGCTATTTAAGATATAATTTTGATTTTCTATTTTCGATTGTAAGCCAACGGCAAAATGAAATTTACATAATAACTTTCACAAAATTATTTCCGGGTCATATACTGATAATGAAAAATTTGTAAACAGTACCGGGGATAATTTTTTTATTTGTTCTTTTTTTGATTTTTTTAATGCCCAATCGACTTTTAAAAAGCGATAGTAATATTATTGCCCGAGAAATGAATAAATTTCCTTATGTGTGTATAGTATATTAACTATAGGGTCAGCAAATGGGATTTTAGGTACAGTTTCCCGGTAAATTTGACAAAGAAACCAATTTAACTTAAAATATCCATAAGTCCCTTTAATATTTTTGACAGGAGGAATTGCATGATATTACCGCTTGCAGAAAATATTAGAAGGTATTTTTCAAAAATGAAATTGACAGTTACACTATTGACTATAATAGCGACAGTGATTTTGGGAACGTTTATTTTTTTTGCCTTTAGTACTGACGTTATAATCGACTACGATGGTACTGAAATTACTGTTAAAACAATGAGAAATACCGTAAAAGACGTACTTATGCAGAAAGGTATAGTAGTTAATGAGTTTGATTATGTAAGTTTACCGCTGGATGCAAAATTGATACGAAATAAGACAACAAAAATACATATAAAATCTGCAGTACCAATAAATGTTTTTGCTGACGGGAAAGAAACTACCATAATGACCAGTAAGGATACTGTTGAAGAAGCCCTGAAAAACAGTACTGTCGGACTGGGCCTTCACGATAGAATAGAAGGTGTAAAGCCGGACGACAAGATTTATAAGGGCATGAATGTTAAAGTTGTCAGAGTTAAGCGAGAATTGGTGACCAGCAATGAAATCATACCTTATGAAATTGATAGAAGAGCGAACGATTCAATGGATCAAGGTGTGGAGCAAGTAGTAAGCAAGGGTAAGAACGGTGTATGCGAAAAGACTTATTTGGTAGTATATGAAGACGGTAAAGAAGTGGAGAGGACGCTTTTAGCCGACACCGTTGTTAAAGAACCCGAAAAGGAAATTGTGGAGTATGGAACTATAGCAACCTATACCGTATCAAGAGGAGAGGTTATCCGTTACAAAAAGGTACTGGAGATGTCTGCAACTGCTTATACTGCATCCTATAAGGATACAAAAAAGCATCCGGATCATCCTTTGTTCGGCATTACTTATACCGGTGTAAGGGTGAAAAAGGGAATTGTTGCGGTTGACCCGAAAGTTATACCTTTAGGAACAAGACTTTATATCGAAGGAATAGGAGACACTCCCGATTACGGATATGCCGTTGCAGCCGATATAGGCAGTGCAATAAAGGGTAACAAAATCGACCTCTATATGGAGGGTCAGGATGTAGTTGACAGGTTCGGACGAAGAAAGGTAAGAGTGTACATACTTTACTAAAATCTTGGACATTTATTTTGGCAGTAAAAAAGCGTTTAGACAGAAGAAATCAATTTTCAAACAGTGCATTTTATATAATTATGTGCGAAATATAAGATGTACTGGAAATCAAACAACAGTTTGATTATAGTATGAAAGGGACTTATGTTGGCCGGGAGAATTTGTCCCGGCTGTTTTTATTTAGGGACTTTCGAATGAAGTGAAAGCCTTAGAAATTTATTAAAAAATAAAGCGTTGAATATATATTTTGAGCTTGGAGTTGTGAAAATGGGATTAAATACAAAAGAGCTTATTAAGAAGTATGGGATCAAACTTACAAAATCATTGGGACAGAATTTTTTAACCGATAGCAATGTAGTTTCACGTATTGTGGATACGGCGGAAATAACTGAAGACGACTTGGTTATTGAAATAGGGCCAGGGATAGGAAGTATGACCGGTGAGCTTGCCTCCAGGGCTGGAAGGGTTATAGCCGTTGAAATCGATAAACACCTTATACCGGCATTGGAAGACAACCTTAAAGATTTTTCAAACCTTGAAATAATAAATGAAGACATTATGAAAGTTAGTGTCAAAGCTGTAACGGAAAACAGGCAAAATATGAGGCTGAAAGTTGTGGCCAATTTACCCTATTACATTACCACACCCATTATTATGAAACTTTTGGAGGAAGACAATGATATAGAATTGATGGTATTTATGGTGCAAAAAGAGGTTGCACAGAGGATGGTGGCCAAACCTGGAGGCAAGGATTATGGGGCTCTTTCGGTTGCAGTTCAGTATTATGCACAACCGGAAAAGGTTTTTGACGTACCGCCCCACTGCTTCATACCTCAGCCGGAAGTCGATTCTACTATCGTTAAACTGAAGAAGAATAAAAAGCCGCCAGTAATATTGAAGGATAAAGACATGTTTTTTAAAGTTGTAAAGGCTGCTTTCGGGCAGAGAAGAAAGACTCTGCTAAATGCCTTGGCCAACTCCGAAGCATTAAGCAGATCTAAGGAGGAAGTGCGGGAAATATTGTCTGCTGTTAATATTGATGAAAATACAAGGGGAGAGACCCTTTCAATGGAACAGTTTGCCGCTTTGGCCAATGAATTTTCTTAAAAAAAGAGAAGTAACTTTGATTAATTAATATAAATCTTATATATTGTTGGTTTTAGTGGAAATTTTCAGCAAGCCGTTTATGAGTTAAAGACTTATAAACGGTTTATTTTTTTTTACTGTGTCATATATATAGATATGAGTGCGATGAAAATGTTTGCCGGGACGGACTGTTGATTTATAAATTTTGGGCTTAATAAGGGAGGGGTTGAAAAATGGACAGCAAGTTTAAGTACCACAGGAGCTTTTTTATATTTGATGAGGAAGATGGCGGATTCGGGACAGAAAATAAACCTTCGGGACATGTAAAAGTTGAAATAAAAGAAGGAAGAGGAAAGCTCTTCTGCCAGGTGAGCAATCTATTCGACGATAACGGAAGAATTCAATATCGGCTTTTTCTTCTAAAATCCGATGGACAGCAAATTGTTCCGGTGAAAGTGGGAAATATTGATTTGAAAAAAGGCAGGGGCGAATTGGAATGGACCTTCGATCCGTACAATTTTGGAAGCTCAAATCTTACCTATGACAAATTTAATGTAGTGGCAGTGCTGGCATATTATAGCGACAGGGAAAACAATAACATCCTTTGTCCTTTGGTTGCATATAAAGGCGACAAAGTTAAATGGAGACAGCAGCTGAATGAAATTTTCCAGCAGGAAAAAATCAACGGGCAGATGCTAAACCAAAACAAAAAAATTGACGATATACCAAAAAAGGTAACCGATGAGAATATTGAAAATATTCATAAAAAACAAGAAGCAATTGAAAAGGGAAAAAACCAAGTTAATACTGGAGAGAAAGTTTCTAAGGATAACACCTCGGAAGAAAAGAAGGCTGAGAACAAGAAAGAGCTTGATAACCAAATAAAAGCAGATTCTGAAAATGAATCTAAAGCAAATATTGGGGAGTCCATTGAAAATAATGAAAAAACGGAATCAAAACCTAACGAAGGAGAAAAAGCAAAAGAAGAAAATAAAGAAACTGCCGGTAAAGAGTCTAAAGAGCCTGTTGATGAGAAAACAGTTGACGAATCCGGTAAGGAAAAAGAAAATAATTTACAAGAAAATACTGAACAGGAGAAAGAAAAAAGTGCTAAATCAATGGGCAAGAGTTATTCCTCGTATAATGGAAGCAAACTTTTTGACCTGTATACCGATGAAACAAGTGACAATGTAAATTTAAACACAAACTGCATGAATTGCATCTTTTCAATCAATAAAAATACTGATAAACCCCAAATTAGGGAATTTACTCCCGAAGAACTTACCAAGCAATTCGATTTGACTTTCGAAAGATATACACCTTTCCTGGCAAAGAGAACGGATTATACATGGTGGAAGGTTAAAAGTCCCGTTCACCTGAACAATATATTGTACAGTTTTGGAATAAAAATTCCTGTTTTGTTTAATCCTTTGGTACTAATGGCACACTATAAATATAACCATCTAATTGTGGGAATTTATCGAGACGATATCCGGCAGAAGGATTACATCGTTTGCGGAATTCCGGCGATATACTGGGTGGATGAAAAACCCTTTGGGAATGCATGCCGTTGGGCTCAAGTTGAAGGTAACGCCCCTGTATACGGTGCATTCGGATACTGGATTGTTTACATAAATCCCAAAACCGGAAAGATATTGGCTATAGATGAGTAACGCATCAAAACTTATTAAATCGGACTGTAAAAGCATGGGATATTTTTAAAAACAAAAGATGAGGAGGATATGCAATGGCTATCGAGTGGAGAACCAGTTATGAAATAGGCGTTAAAAAAATAGACATGCAACACAAGGCACTTTTCGATAAAATTAATGCACTTTTTGAAGCATGTAATTCTAAAGGAGGAAAAGAGGAAGTTATAAATACAATGGAATTTCTTGGAAATTATGTGGTGACACACTTTTCCGATGAGGAAAAACTTCAGAGGGAAAGCGGGTATCCGGACTATATCAATCACAAGGCGGCACATGATAACTTTATCAAGGAATATGAGAATTTGAAAACTAAACTGAAAACAGATGGTGTCAGTTTAAATTTTGTAATATCGGTGAACAGAGTTGTAGTGGATTGGCTCATTAAGCATATAGGTAATGCCGATAGGGCTTTTGGGGATTTTATAAAAGCCAAGGGATTTATATAGGCATTATTATCGTAATAAAGCCTTTAGTTTGAACCGGTATTTAGGTAAAGACTGCCCAATTGGACAGTGAAAAACATGGGATGTGAAATTTGACAGTTTGTGAAGAAATTAGTTAAAAAATATGTCCATGAATAAATTAGTATGATATAATTGTAATGAATTTATATAAAAAAGGAGTGAGAAACAGTATGGATGAATTTAAGGATTATAAATATGACAATGGTTCAATAGATTTGGATAGTGCCCTTTCAGCCCAAATGACGAGAGTTTTTGGGTGGATGTTTGTCGGTTTGATTGTTACCGGACTTACTGCCATGTATACTGCTTCAAGCGAAGCTGTGCTGAGGATGTTATATTCCGGCAAGTTTACCTTTTTTGCTTTTATGATTCTTGAGATTATTTTTGTTTGGTTTATTTCCAGTAGGGCCATGCACATGGATTACGGTGTTGCAGCGGCAACGTTTATAATGTATTCGGTACTTAACGGAATCACGATGTCGATTATATTTTTGGTTTTCGATTTAAGTTCGATATATTTGGCATTTTTCATGACAGCGGGTTTCTTCGGTTTTATGAGTATATACGGCTTGGTGACAAAAACCGATTTGACATCTTTAGGCTCCTTTTTATTAATGGGCTTGGTGGGACTTATTATTGTTTCGATAGTTAATATGTTCCTTAGAAGTTCTTCTGTAGAGTGGATAATATCAATTATAGGTGTTGCAATTTTCCTAGGCCTTACAGCCTATGACAGCCAAAAAATAAAAACTATCAGTTTGTACTACACAGGAACCGAAAAGGAAAAAAATGTGGCAATTATTGGAGCACTTACCATGTATCTTGATTTTATCAACTTATTCTTGTATATATTGAAAGTGTTAAACAAAAGAAGATAGTTTTCGTTATTCCATATTAGCGTAATAGTTTCTTTGTTGTAAAACCGGTAGCATTATACAGTGTTATCGGTTTTTTTATAAAGAAAAAAGTAACTGTCAAGTTACAGAAAGTTTATGAGTTAATAAATGTACGGGGGACATGGTATGAAAAGAAAAGTATTTATATCCGTTATATCCATTGCTTTTATTTTGACCGTTGCATTAAATTTCTGCACAAGTCTGTTTTTTCCTGTGTCAACCAGGGCAGCCACCTTTGCCAACGGTGCCGATGTCAGCTGGCTTCCGCAAATGGAAGCTAAAGGCTACAAGTTTTATGACGATTATGGCGTTCAGAAAGATTGCCTTCAAATATTGAAAGAGCATGGAATAAACTCGATACGACTAAGAGTATGGGTCAATCCTTCGAATGATCCCTATAGCGGTCACTGCAGCAAGGATGAAGTGGTGGAAATGGCCAAGAGATGCAAAAATATGGGATTTAGAATAATGATTAATTTCCACTACAGTGATTCATGGGCAGATCCCGGCAAGCAGTATAAGCCTGCTGCCTGGGCAAACCACAGTACCAACCAGTTGTATACCGATATTTACAATCACACCTATGACGTATTGAGTGCGTTAAAATCCAATGGTGTGACACCGGAGTGGGTACAGGTCGGTAATGAAACCAACAACGGTATGCTTTGGGAAGACGGAATGGCATCTAAAAATATGAGAAACTTCGCTTGGATGGTAAACAGCGGTTATGATGCCGTAAAAGCGGTGTTTCCGGAAACCAAGGTGATTGTCCATTTGTCCAACGCTTACGACAACAATTTGTTCCGATGGATGTTTGACGGTTTGAAAAACAATGGTGCCAAATTCGATGTAATAGGTATGTCCCTATATCCTGAGGTCTATAATTGGTCGACGTTAAATGAGCAATGTCTCTATAATATGAATGATATGGTGTCGAGATACGGGAAGGAAATAATGATTTGTGAAGTGGGAATGGACAATACTGCAGCTAGTGCGGCCAAGGAAATGATAACCGATTTGCTGAAAAAGGTTGCTTCTCTTCCCGGCGGAAAAGGGCTTGGTGTATTCTATTGGGAGCCTCAATGCTATAATTGGGCAAATTACGGAAAAGGTGCCTGGAACACAAACGGAAGGCCCACAATTGCCATGGATGCTTTTTTGAGCAATAACAGCGGTTTGCCTACATCCACACCTACGCCTATACCTACACCGACATTAGCACCTACACCGTATTTTACAGAAACACCAACCGGCGATTATATTTGTGGAGATATAAACGGAGATAAAGATGTCAATTCAATTGATTTTGCCTTTCTTAGAAATTATCTGCTTGGCAAAAGACGGGAGTTTCCTTATGAGAACGGTATGAAGGCAGCCGATGTCAATTGTGACGGTGAAGTGAACTCTATTGACTTTGCCATTTTGAGGATGTATTTGTTGGGCATTGTAAAATCTCTGCCTATTGGAACTTGATAGAAGATTTTTGTTCAAAACAATTGTACTTTTTAAGCATTACAATTATACTATTATTATATTTATATTGATGTAATTCATATCAAAACAAAAGACAATAGGCAAACAGCACAATTTGGAGCGATTATATAAATAATTCTTTAGAGGTATGGAGCAATGAATAACAATCTTAGACGTTTTTTTAGAGCTGTTTTCAGTAAGCCGAGTTTGGCAATAGTTTTATGCACATTAGTATTGGCACTTGTTTTTAATAAATTGGCATTTATGATCTTAGGGATTGGAGGGGTGCTGTTTCTCCTTTCGTCCGTTATAGGTTTAATCACGGGAAAGAATGGGGAGACTGTGGGAAGCCGTAGTTTAAACGAGCTTAGCAAGGTTAGAGATAAGCTTACACCGGTAATAAAAAACATCAGCCGGGTATTGACCGATATAAAAAGAAAAGCGAAGGACAACAGTAAGTATATGATTGTTTCTAAGTTTACCGATGAAATAGTAAACTTTGAAACCATAATACCCGATATTGTTTCGAGCTATAGAAAGAGTTCTGAGTTTTTACGTTCTAGAGAGGGAAAAATCAAATCGGAAATAAGCTCACTACAGTTAAAGTTAAAAAATGCCTCCGGGGACAATGCAAAAGAAACTTACCGAAAAGCCCTTGAGGAGAAGCAGCGTACATTGGAGGAAATGGACGGTATAAAAAACAATTTGGATGAGTGTGAATCCAAACTACATTTTATCCTAAGCTCTCTTCAGAGAATTGAAGCCATAATAGAAGCCTCGGAATTGAAGGAACAGATGAGCGATGAGGAGACAAGGGAACTTAATCAAAATGTAGAGGCATTTTCCGAAAGTGTAAGAGATATTTCGAAATTGATGGAATTGTAATGTGTTGATAAAATTGATTTCATTCAAAATAATTTCCGAAACAGAGGAGATATAAGATGATTGAATTACTTAAAACAGCCATAACGGGAGTTAATATTATCCCAACGGTTCTTTTGGGTCTTATAATTTTGTACTGGCTCTCTGTTATCATCGGTGCAATCGATATTGATTTATTCGATTTCGATTTGGATTTGGACATGGACTTGGACTTGGATGTGGATTTGCCTGATGGGGAAGTCATTGTAAATCCTTTCCACACTTTTTTGGCATTTTTTAATGTGGCGGATATCCCCTTTATGATTGTGTTGAGCATTTTTAGCCTGTCATTGTGGACGATTTCAATGATAATAAGTGTTTTGCCCGTTGTATCCGAGGGTTGGTTGAATACGGTGTTGTTTATACCAAATATAATAGTAAGCCTTTTTATTACAAAGGTGGTTACCACTCCTTTAAAGGGGCTGTTTAAGGGGATAATGAGAGACGAGGAAAGCGACGTGAAAGTAGAGGGGCAGATTTGTACTCTTCTGTGCGATGTTACATATGGTCGTTTAGGCCAAGCTGAGATAGAAAGAGTGGGGTCGTCAATTTTAATTAATGTTAAGGTAGATGACAAGGAAGAAACTCTCTTAAAAGGAGATAGGGCAATTGTGGTAAAAAAGGTTGCCGATAGAGGTTATTACATTATAAAAAAATTTGAAGGAGTGAAGTAGGGGTATGACTCAAATTACACAAATCATTTTAATTGCGGTTGCTGCATGCGTAATTGTCCTTTTGGGAATTCTCGCGTTATTTTCGAGATTTTACCGCAAGGTGGAGCAGGGAAAGGTCATAGTGCGTAACGGTGTTGGAGGTCCTGTGGTTTCTTTTGGCGGTATCTTGGTTCTTCCGATACTGCACCATGCGGAAATTATGGATATCTCGGTTAAGAGAGTTGAGATTGCAAGGGAAGGCGAAGAAGGGCTTATCTGTAGAGACAATTTGAGAGCCGATATCAGAGTTGCTTTTTTCGTCCGTGTTAACCAGACCAAGGAAGATGTTTTGAAAGTTGCACAATTGTTAGGTTGTGCAAAGGCGTCAGATCCGGGCACATTAATGAGCTTTTTCGATGCCAAATTTTCCGAGGCTTTAAAGACTGTGGGTAAAAAGTTTGACTTTGTACAGTTGTATACCGAGAGGGAGAAGTTCAAAGAGGAGATATTGCAAATCATAGGTACTGATCTCAATGGGTATGTTCTGGATGATGCCGCTATAGATTACCTCGAACAGACTGATATAAGCAAGCTGAACAGTAATAATATACTTGATTCGGAAGGTATAAAGAAAATAACAGAACTTACTGCAAAGCAGTTGGTGCTTGCAAACCAGATTGAGAGAGAAAAGCAAAAAACTATAAAACAGCAGGATATAAGTGCAAGGGAAGCAATTTTAGAGCTTGAAAAGCAAAATCAGGAAGCTGAAGCACGTCAGCTCAGAGAAATTGCGATTATTAAATCAAGGGAACAGGCAGAAGCGGAAAAGGTTGCCCAGGAAGAAAGGCTTAAGGCTGAACTGGCACGAATAAAAGCCGATGAAGAGATTGCCATTGCTGAACAGAACAAGCAAAGACAGATTATAGTTGCCCAAAAATCAAAAGAGAGCACAGAGGCTATTGAAGCGGAACGTGTTGACAGAAAACGTTTGCTTGAAAAGACAGAAAAAGAAAAGCTGGTTGAATTGGCTGAAATAGAAAAACTCAAGTCGGTGGAAGAGGAAAAGAAGAATATTCAGGCTGTAATTCGCGAAAGGGTAGCCGTTGAAAAAGATGTGGTAATTGAAGAGGAAAAAATTAAAGATACCCGGGCAATTGCTGAAGCTGAACGTATTAAAGCTGTAGCACTCAAAAAGGCAGAAGAGGAAGCTGAGATGAAGCTGATATTGGAGGTTAAGACTGCGGAAGCTGCAAAACAAGCGGCAGAAAAAGCAGCCGAACAGAAGATAATTGAGGCTGAGGCAAAACTTAAATCCTCTGAAAAAGAAGCTGAGGCAATTAAGATTCTTGTTGATGCGGAAGTATTAAAAGAGGCTACAAATGGCCTTGCAGAGGCTAAAGTTATCGAAGCGAAAGCATCGGCAATAGAGAAGGAAGGTGCTTCAAAAGCAAAAGTTAAGGAAATAGAGGCTGAGGCAGAGGCAAAAGCAATAGAATTGAAAGCTTTGGCGGAAGCTAAAGGTATTGCGGAAAAAGCTAACAGCATGAAAGCCCTTGATGAAGCTGGAAGGGGCCATGAAGAATTTAAGCTCAGACTCGAAATGGAAAAGCAAATCGAGCTGGCCAATATCAATATACAAAAGGAAATTGCAGAGGCACAGGCTTCTGTTATAAGAGAAGCTCTGAAATCTGCCAAAATCGAAATCGTTGGCGGAGAAACCATGTTCTTTGATAAAATTATCGGTGCAATTTCCCAGGGTAAATCCGTTGACCGTATGGTAGGAAACAGTGAAGTGCTCAAGGATGTAAAAGATACGTTTTTTGTGGGAGATCCCGAGTATTTTAGAGCCCAACTGCAAAACTTCACTTCAAGATTCAACATTACGTCGGAAGATTTGAAGAATTTGACCATATCCGGTGCCATCAATAAAATGATGCGGCAAGCGGATTCAAAGGATATTCCGATACTTTCAAGGCTTTTGGAAGCTGTGGAAAAGGCAGGCTTTGCAGGAGAAGCAGCTTTAAAAGAAAAGAATGTGTAAGTGCTGCTGGGGGCTAATATGCCCCCATAGTGCTTTATTTTGTTTTCAAATTTGAAGGTCCTATACAGTAATAGAAAATTAGGATGAGGTGTAGGTAACTGTGGATGAAGTCAAGAAAGTAGAGCAAGCCGAACAAACTGCCCAAAAAAACGATACTTTGGAAAGCGGTACATATGAGGTAATAAAAAAACGATTACTCAAGCACGGAAACGAACTCAATGAGCGGCTTGAGAAGTTAAATGCTGCCAGAAAAAAAGTTTTCGGTTCGATTGATTCCACCATTATAGGAAGTGAACGGTTAATCACCAATAACAACTGTGTACCGCGAGATATGGTTCCTGTGGGGAATTACTTTATTTTCGGATATAATGTCTACATGGGACTGAAATCAAAAGTAGAGCTTGAGGACGTATTCTCCATGTATGAGTACAAGGACCATACATTTCAGAGTGTTTCCCTGGATTGTTTAAAAGACAAACAATTTATGGCAGACTTTGACGAACTGTACAAATATTACAAGAACACTTTTTTCGCCAAGTTTACATTGATAGAACCCCATCTTTATATGATATTTCAGACCGGTAAGAGTGCATATGATATAAAGGCGTTCAAATGGCTGATTGAAGGTGACAAAATAACATATATCGACAACAGAAGCGACCATGAAGTTAGATTCCAGAACAAGAGCGAGTTTGATTGGGTAAGGGTGAGACGGGAAGATCACAGAGATGGCTTGTTTCCGCATATATCAATTCAAGACAGGGTTTTTGTGGAAACGTTAAATGGAGATCTTACCGTTAAGATTGAGGACAATACCGATACTGGAAAAGGGATTTATTCCGAACCTGTAGAGGATAAAGATCAGACTCTTGACGATGCGGAAATCTATTATTGCATTCTCGGCAATATAATTTTGCTGAAAATCCTCCCATACAAGGAAAAAGAGTTTAGATACCTTATTTTTAACGATAAGCTCAAAAGCGTTGTGAGGATTGATGATATAAAGAGTTCTTGCATGATGCTTCCCGATGACCATGGGATTATTTTTCCTAGAGGATATTATCTTAGAAGCGGAGAGTATAAATTGTTTGACGTTCCCGTGGACAATTGCATTTTTGAGCAGAAGGATGAGGCTCCTAACGGTGAAGATTATCAATATATCTTTTATAATATTGACAGCGGACTCTACATTATTTACTCCTACAATTTGATTGAACAATCCGTGGAAACGCCAATAGTATGCAGCGGCTTTTCCCATTTTGACAATGGGGAAATGCTGGTTTTTAAAGCTGAGGATGAGCCGAGAAAAAACCATATGGTTCAAATTTGGCAAACACCTTATATGAGTAAGAACCATGTGGTGGAGGCAAAGAACGATTCAATTCTCTATAAAATAGGCAATAAGGATATAGTTCGGTGCATGGCGGACTGCAGGATATTGTGCAACCTCATTCAAAAGGGTGAGGAATATGCTGATATATATGTGGATATAGTGAAGGAATCGACCAATATTATAGATTCTTATTTCTGGATTTCCGAAGAAGAAGCCTTTGATATAAAAAGCGTGCTTTTAAATATTAAAGAAGCTGCTTTAGCTGCGGTTGCCGAATTTGAAAAAGTTACCAAGATTAGAAAAGCTACCGCTGCACAGATAAATTCAGTTGATGAAAAGACACAAAAACTTTTACGGGAAATAGAGTATGGAAGTTTTGACAGTGTTGACGATTATGTGTCGGTTTTGGCCAGGATAAGAAATATTCGAGGAGAAATTGTTTCGTTAAAAGATTTGAGATATACCGATTTTGCCCTTGTTGAATCTTTAGAGGAAAAGGTAAAAGAGAAAAATGAACTGTTTTCCCAAAGATGTGTGGAATTCCTCTTAAAGCCGGAAGGATTGAAACCGTATATCGATCGCGTTGCTGAGCATCAGCAGCAGATTGACAAGGTGGATAAGACTTCGACAGGAAAAGAACTTTCGGAGGCTATGGGCAAAACTTCCACAGATCTTGAAATGCTTATTGATATTGTAAGTAACTTTAAGATTGATGATACCACAAAAACAACCGAGATTATCGAGAATATCTCGTTGATATACTCTCAATTGAACCAGGCCAAGTCGAAGCTTAAAACTCGCATGGGAGAACTTGCTTCTGTTGAGGGCAGGGCTCAGTTCAGTTCGCAGATGAAGCTTTTGGAACAAGCGGTGGTTAATTATTTGGATGTGGCTGATACCGCAGAGAAGTGCGAGGAATATTTAAGCAAAGTAATGGTGCAAATTGAAGAGCTTGAAGGCAAATTTGCAGACTTTGACGATTATATTGTAAAACTTTCCGAAAAACGCGAGGAACTTTATAATGCCTTTGAGGCCAAAAAACAGTTGATTTTGGACAATAGGAGCAAAAAAATTACTGCCCTTGTGAACGCCTCGGAACGGGTATTAAACGGAATAATAAACAGGCTCAAAGGGTTTAACACAATTAACGAGATAAACGGATACTTTGCATCGGATATAATGATTGCCAAGGTTCGGGATACCGTTGATCAGCTGAGAGCACTTGGGGATTCTGTCAAAGCTGACGAAATCGAGTCTAGGCTCAAGATGATTAAAGAGGATGCCGTTCGCCAGCTAAAAGACAAGCAAGAGCTTTTCGTTGAAGGAAAAAATGTCATAAAATTCGGCAACAAGTATTTCACGGTAAATACCCAAAAGCTTGAACTTTCAGTGGTACAGAAGGATGGGGAATTGTATTTCCACATTTCGGGAACCGATTTCTGGGATAAGGTTACCGACGAAAGAGTGTTGAAATTCCGACACGTGTGGGAGCAGAATGTTGTATCGGAAAATAACGAGATATACCGGGCACAATATTTGGCCTATAAAATATTTACCGCAGCCTTGAACAAGGAAACGGTGACAATTGATGAACTCTCTTCCTATTCTGAGGAGGAGCTGCTCAAATTTATACAGAAGTTTATGGAACCGAGATATCAGGAGGCATATTCAAAGGGTGTCCATGATGCAGACTGCCAAAAGCTGCTGAAAGCATTGCTGGATTTGCACAACAGCATTGATCTGCTTATTTTTAATGCGAAAGCAAGGGCGATGGCACAAATCTTTTGGTTGCGATTTAGAGGTGAAGAGGAGGAAAGGTTCGGTAAAAGGCTCAAAGAATTGGCCAAAGTATCCAAGTACTTCAAGACCGAGCCCGATTTAAGTGCCTATGTACCTGCTGTTAAGGTTTCGATGGAAGAGGCTTTTTCAAACCTTACATATATTGATAGGGAGCTTATAGAGGAAGCAGCATTATATCTTTGCAGGGAATTGATGAGAGGGGATACTTTTGTTATAAGTGCTGAGGCAGATGAGTTGTATCAAGCCTTCCTGACCCACCTCAAGGAGAAAAAGGCCTTGGAGCAGTTCTATGAGTCGGTGGAGAGTGTAGGAAGCGATTTGGAAGGTGTTTTCTACCTGGTTCAGGAATGGCTGAAGGCATTTATATATGATTTGGATAGAAAAGAAGATTTCGACACTGTCTATGAAGTTACAACCTTGCTTGTTTTAAAAAATTACAACAGCAGAAATGTTATTCAAATTGGCGTTCAAAAGGAAGTGACCGGCCTTGTGGGAGAACACCCCGCTATAAAAGACGGAAAATATATCCTTAAATATACTGAGTTTTTGGATAGAATGAGAAAATATGAGGCAACCACTGCCAAAGATTTCGAAGAATATCAGGACCTTAAGAAGGAGATTACCCAGAAAGTAAGAAAAGAGCTAAAGCTTGATGAATTTAAGTCGGAAGTGCTTTCTTCCTTTGTAAGGAACAAACTTATCGATGAGGTGTATCTGCCTCTAATCGGAGACAACCTCGCAAAACAGATAGGTGTTGCCGGAGAGGAAAAGAGAACCGATTTAATGGGAATGTTACTGCTCATTTCGCCTCCGGGATACGGAAAGACGACTCTTATGGAGTATGTTGCAAACCGTCTGGGTATTACCATGGTGAAAATAAACGGACCTGCCATCGGTTACGAGCTTACCTCCCTTGACCCGGGCTTGGCGAAGAGTACCGGTGCAAAGGAAGAGTTGAAGAAACTTAATCTTGCTTTTAAAATGGGGAACAATGTAATGATCTATATTGATGACATTCAGCATTGCAATCCTGAGTTCTTGCAGAAATTCATATCCCTTTGCGACGGTCAGAGAAAGATTGAGGGTGTTTACAACGGTATAGGCCAAACCTATGACCTTAGAGGCAAAAAGGTTGCCGTTGTTATGGCAGGAAACCCTTACACCGAAAGCGGGACTAAATTCCAAATTCCCGACATGCTTGCCAACAGAGCTGATGTATACAACTTGGGAGACATGCTCAGGGAAAATGAAGAGGCATTTAAGCTCAGCTACATTGAGAACTGCATGACTTCAAACCCCATCTTAAGCAAGCTTGCCACAAGAAGTCAAAAGGACATCTATACTTTGGTGGAGATTGCCCAAAAAGGTGAAAGGGAGGAAACGGATTTTGAAGGCAACTATACTGCAGAGGAGATAAACGAATTTGTTAAGGTAATTAAAAAGCTTTTAAAAGTACGGGACGTTGTAATGAAAGTGAACATGGAATACATACGCTCTGCTGCCCAAGCCGACGAATATAGAAATGAGCCGCCCTTCAAACTGCAGGGTTCTTATAGGAATATGAACAAGATTGCCGAAAAGGTTTTGCCGGTAATGAACGATGAAGAACTGGATGCCGTTATCTTGGGGACTTATGAAAACGATGCCCAGACCCTTACAACAGGTTCCGAGGCCAATATGCTCAAATGGAAGGAAATTGTGGGATGCCTTAGCGAACAGGAGGCTGCTCGCTGGGAAGAAATCAAGACGGTATTCAATAAAAACAAACTAGTTAAGAGTGATGACAAAATAGGTCAAGCTGTGTTGATGCTAAACGAGCTTAGCGAAAAGCTCGGTACGATGAGTGAAATGTTGGCACAGGGCATTGAGAAATCGAAAGATGAGGTTCAATCCCTAAGCAATTTGGCGGATGCTGTAACCCAGTTGAAGGAAGTTCATGGAATGGGAGTTACCAAGTTTTTGGAGCGACTGAATCAAGGTAGGACGAAGAGCTAAATTTGTGTTTTTGATTAAATTTTTTATGATAAAGTATTTGTATTCTTGAGTGAGAATTTATTGGGTAATCTTTCCTTATGCCGAAAGAATTACCTGCGTTTACAAGCAATCCGTCCTGTAAGCCAATATACAGGACGGATTGCTTTTTCAAGCACTTTTAAAAGAAAGTGCAAGCCTTAGAAATCGAAGGGGTGTAGATACTCCCTGATTTATTAAATACTGCCACCGGAATTGAGCGGATTGAATGCAATAATTTATGGGCTTATAATAAAAATAGACGATATATAAAGGGAGAATAAAGCAGAAGTCGGCATACTTGATACTGGTTTGCGATATTTTGCCTGAAAACAGCGAATATCTTATGTAAATATTGACTAATCGGAATATCGGGAAAAGGGCAAAAAACAATGGACACCAAAATATTCGGTTTTACGAATTCTTATTATGAAAGGAGAAGGATTTGGTTGAAAGTAAATTTCATAAACTTTGGTAAAAACAGACCAAAGGAGAAGTCTTCTAATGACGATTTCATTTCTACACTTAAGCTTATAAAAGAAGGCGACAAGCTCTTAAGAGAAGAGTTTTTATCGAAGTATACTCCTTTCATATTGAAAATAGCATCAAATGCCGTAGGAAAGTATGTTGACGTAAAAAACAGTGATGAATACAGTATAGTTTTATCGGCCTTCAATGAGGCAATAGATTCTTTTGATATGACAAAGAATTACAACTTCCTATTATTTAGTGAACATGTTATTAAGAGACGTTTGATAGATTATATGAGAAAAAATAAAGGAAATAAAGAGCTTCCCTTTTCATATTTTGATGATGAGACGGAGTTTCTTGAAAAATATGTATGTACCGTCCAAGATAGAAGCTTTGAGGATGTGGAGCAGATAGACGAGATTATTGAATATAAGGAAACTCTTAAGGAATATGGAATCAGTTTTGAGGATTTGATATTGAATGTGCCCAAACACAAGGACTCCAGGGAACTGTGCCTTAGGATTGCTTCAATCCTTGCCAATGATGAAGAAATGTTTCAACTGCTTAAAAAGTATAAAAATCTTCCGAGAAATGAACTCAAGCGAAAGGCCGGTGTTCACGGAAGAACAATCGGTAGGCATAGAAAATACATAATTGCGGTGTGCCTGATTTTGAAAAGCAACCTTGAGATATCAAAGAGCTATTTGACTGTTACTGGGAAAGGAGGGGAAAGGTATGAATAACTACGGAATTATCTATGACATAAAAGGTGACAAAGCTGTTGTCTTAACTGAAAACAGCAATTTTGTCATGATCCGAAGACGGGAGGACATGTTTTTAGGACAGAAAGTAGCTTTTGGTGATGAGGATATCTGCAAGGTCAGAAAGAAATATTATAGATACGTTTCGGTAGCTGCAAGTTTAGCTGCGGTATGTGCATTGATATTTGTATTTCTGAGAATGATTCCAGGGAATGCCGATATATACGGTTATGTGGCCGTGGATATAAATCCGAGTTTGGAATTTGCTATTGACAAAAATTATGAAGTGGTTGAAGCAGTTGCTTTTAATGATTACGGCAAGGATTTGATAGATAATATGGATGTACTCCATAGGCCTGTTGAGACTGTGATACTGGAAGTTATAAAAGAGTCAAAAAATCGGGGTTATATCAATGCGGGAGAAAAGACTGATGTTTTGATTTCCGCTTCCTTTAAAAATGTAAATAATGAGGCTGGTTTACCTGATGGTTCCGGCTCTTCAGAGATAGATAAATTACTAGATTATATAGAAAAAGAAATAGAAGGTTATGACATAAATATTGATGGAATAATGGTAAAGCTGGCTTATGAGGCAAGGGAGGCTGCACGTAAGCATGATATTTCAATGGGTAGGTATGATTTATACCTTAAGTTGAATAATATTAAAAAAGCTGTGACCATCGATGAAGTAAATGCTATGAAAGTATCCGATTTGCTAAAAATTATCGATGGAAAAGATTACGAGTGGTCGGCCAGGGACGAGGAAAATGTTCAGAAAGAGCCTGATACAGAAATAGAACCTGACGATGAAGCAGATACTTCTGAAATTCAAGAAAATAATGCTACAGCAACACCCATATATACACCTGTAAAATCACCTTCGAATGATAGCGATATAAAAACATCCATAAGTCCTTCGCCGGTATTGCCGAATGATAAAATTTCTCAATCGAAGGAGGATGGCCAAAAAAATTCCTCTTCAAATCCCTCTAAAGGTTCGGAGAGCCAGAGCAACTCCACCGGCAATAAAATACTCAAGTTAAAGCATTACAATAGAGAACAGAGTGGGGAAAAAAGAGATATACGTTGGGATTTTGTTCTGGAAAATACCGGGAAAGATACAATCGATTTGAGGAATGTAAAAGTAAGGTATTATTTCAAAGATGATTTTTGGGGCAAATTCAATTTTTTGGTTTATTACTACAGCTTGGGTGATGAGAAGACTGATGTGAAAGGAAGAATTTTCAGTCCTGTGAAATCCGATTCTTCCAAAAGATATCTTGAAGTGACTTTTGAAAAGGGCAGTATTTCTCCGGGAGAATCTGCTTGGGTTTTCGGTGCAATATCGAGGGAGGATTGGACCGAGTTCAATAAGGAAGACGATTGGTCATTTCTTCAAGGGGGTTCAGACTTTTCGGAATGGGATAAGATGACTGTATATGTCTCCGATAAACTTGTATGGGGAATTGAACCTTATTAGGAAGATATGTAAAGCATTAGAATTACTGAGGTAAAGTATTGCTTGAAAAAGACGGCAATAAATGCTATTATAGTATTATAAAGATTTAAAAATACAAAAGGTAAGTTATTTTTATGTAAATAATAAAAAAATGCAAAAATTTAATAAAGATTTTTTGATTAAAACCCCCTAAAAAATAATGCCATCATCGAAGTAATATAGAGAATAACTAAGAATTAATTTTTTTGACCTTTTAATCAAACCGAAGAAACGGTATTTGTCTCGGTGTTATATATTTTTGGGGGTGGCACAGTAGGAATAAGATGATTCACATATATGAATAATTCCTATTGGATAATGTGTTTTTTTGAACAATTTGTAGTATTTATTTTTGCATATTACTTGTAGTGTATCTTTAGAAATTCATTTCACAAGCATCTTACCCATTCTTTGTTGTATCTTTAGTGATATCCTACACTACCTACGATATTAACAAATGACTGTGTGTTTTTAATTAAGTTAATTTGTTAACTTAATTTTTAATTTAATTTATATAAGGTCATTATAACCCAGGAGGTGAAAAGGGTCCTGATACTGTAAAGTTTGCATTTTGAACGACTTAATAGGTATGTCAAAAGTAAGGCCTTGTTGGTCAGTTTATCCTGTAATCTTTTGTAAAATGAATTGTTTTACAAGGGGTTTTGGGATTTAACTATCAGTTATTTAATTTCTGAAGGGAGGATATTTAAAAAATGAAAAAAACCGCAATGTTTTTATTGGCTTTTTCATTGCTATCGTCATCTATAATGCCGGCGGCAAATGTAGGTGCAGCATCTGACACTTTTAAAGACAGATTTAACTACATGTATAACAAAATTCACGATCCATCCAATGGATATTTTGACTCGGAGGGAATTCCTTATCACTCAGTTGAAACACTTTGTGTTGAGGCTCCTGACTACGGTCATGAATCCACCAGTGAAGCTGCAAGTTATTATGCTTGGTTGGAAGCTGTAAACGGAAAGCTTAACGGTGATTGGTCTGGTTTGAGCAAAGCTTGGGATGTAGTTGAAAAATACTTTATCCCATCAGAGTCAATTCAGAAGGGTATGGACAGATACAATCCTTCATCTCCGGCAGGATATGCCAACGAGTATGAAGTACCTAACAAATATCCGGCACAAATCGAATCCAGTGTTACAGTTGGAAGAGACCCTATCCACCAAGAACTTGTATCCGCATACAATACATATTCAATGTATGGTATGCACTGGTTGGTAGACGTTGACAACTGGTATGGATATGGAACAGGTACTAATTGTACATTTATAAATACATATCAGAGAGGCGAGCAGGAATCAGTTTTCGAAACTGTTCCGCATCCGTCAATTGAAGAGTTTAAATACGGTGGAAGACAAGGTTTCTCCGATTTGTTTACTGCAGGAGAAACTCAACCGAAATGGGCTTTCACTATTGCATCTGACGCAGACGGACGTTTGATTCAGGTTCAATATTGGGCAGACAAATGGGCCGATGAACAAGGTAAAAGCGTAAGCAGCCTCAATCAGAAAGCTGCAAAACTTGGAGACTATTTGAGATATTCAATGTTTGACAAATACTTCATGAAGATCGGGGCACAAGCAAAAACTCCCGGTAATGGATACGATTCTTGCCACTATCTCTTGGCTTGGTACTATGCTTGGGGTGGTGCTATAGATGGCGGCTGGTCATGGAAGATCGGTTGTAGCCATGTTCACTGGGGTTATCAAGCTCCTTTGGCTGCATATGCTTTGGGTTACGAATCTGACTTTAAACCTAAGTCTTCCAACGGTGCTAAAGACTGGCAGTCAAGCTTCAAGAGACAAGTTGAATTGTATGCTTGGTTACAGTCAGCTGAAGGTGCTATAGCAGGTGGTGTTACAAACTCAGTAGGCGGACAATATAAACCTTACAGTAGTACATCAACATTCTATGATATGGCTTATGATTATGCACCTGTTTATCGCGACCCACCAAGTAACAACTGGTTCGGTATGCAGGCATGGTCAATGCAGCGTATGTGTGAAGTTTACTATGTAACTGGTGACGAATTGGCTAAGCAAATCTGCGACAAGTGGGTTGCTTGGGCAGAATCTGTGTGTGAAGCTAATGTTGCAGACGGTAAATGGAAAATACCTGCTACATTAAAGTGGTCAGGAGAACCTGATAAATGGAACGGTTCAAAACCAGAAAACAGCAACTTGCATTGTGAAGTTGAGAACTATGGTAATGACATAGGTATTACCGGTTCCGTTGCTAATGCTTTCTTGTTCTATGATCAAGCTACCAAGAAGTGGAATGGAAACACTGCACTTGGAGAAAAAGCTGCTAAGAAAGCTATAGACATGTTGCAAGTAGTATGGGATACATGCCGTGACAATTACGGAGTAGGTGTAAAAGAAACTAATGAATCACTTAGCCGTATATTTACTCAGGAAGTATATATTCCTGATAACTGGACCGGAAAGATGCCTAACGGCGACGTTATCAAGTCCGGAGTTAAGTTTATAGATATTCGTTCAAAATACAAGGACGATCCTTGGTATGAAGGACTTAAGAGACAGGCTGAAGGTGGACCGTTGTTCGAATATACACTCCACAGATTCTGGCACCAGGTTGACTATGCAGTTGCTTTAGGTATAGCTGAAATCTTCGGTTACTCACCAGATCCTGATGTAGTAACCGGAAAACGCGGTGACGTTAACTTTGACGGTGAAGTTAACTCCCTTGACTTCGGTCTCATGAGAATGGATTTGACAGGTAAGAAAAAATTGTCCGATGAGGCTAGAAAGGTTGCAGATGTTACTGGTGACGGAGAATTTAACTCTCTTGACTTTGCTAAGGTGAGACAGTTCTTGGTTGGAAAGATTAAAGAGTTATAATTGATTGGTATATTTACGGCAGGGGCTTGGGCAAATTGCCTAAGCCCTTGTTTTTACCTGGGGGCTTTCAAAAGAAAGTGAAGACTTAAAAAATCGAATGGGCTCGATATGCCCATTCGATTTTGTTGTTTTCTAAGAGAAGTAAATTTAGATATGCATTTACTGCCTTTACTAACCTGTTAACATGTACAACTCATTATATAAATTATATAATAAGATTGATAAAAAATTATTCTTACCGATGCAATCGATTGAGGAATAATTGATGTAATGGGGAAATACTATTTATTAAAGGTTTAAAAGCGTAAATTGAGAGAAAAATATTATAAAATTATTTAATTTGGAAGGGTATTTTATAAAAGTAAATTAAATGCTAAAATTATATGATTTTATGACGAAATATAGTATAATATAAGAAAATGTGTCTATGCCTATGAATTAGGAGTTAATTTTGAAGGAGCTGATTTTTGTGGCGGAAAAAAACAAGGTGGAGGTCAGGATAGCAGGTAAAGACTACACTTTGGTGGGGTCGGAGTCTGAGGAATATATACAGAAGATTGCACTGTATATGGACAAAAAAATAAATGAAATAATGCGGATAAACAGTAAACTCAGCACTTCGATGGCTTCTGTTCTTTCAGCGATTAATGTTGCAGATGATTACTTCAAGGCATATGAAAATGTATTAAGCTTGAGTAAGGAGCTAAAAGAGGCAAAGGATGAAATAGAGAGATTGAAGGAAGAAAACCGCAGATTGACTAATGAAAATGCCATTGTTAGCAATAAAAATACTAACCTGCAGCTTGAATTGGCTAAAAGAGAAGCGGAACTTAATGAGGTTAGAAATTCTCTGGAGAAGATAACAAAAGCCCGGTTGTAATAAAAAATGGATTTAGATGATGCTGTATCGGATAATTTTAATTTGGGTCCGGGCAAATTTAGATTGAAAGTTTCTGGATATGATAAAAATCAATAGCGCCTTTATGCGCTTTTTTTATGTTGATAAGATATGTTGAAAGTCTTAAATGCCCAATATAAATTGTGTGTAAGAATCTATATTTTAGATTGAAAACGACAAATAATATACCGAATAAATAACTATTACATTATTAACGGTGATTAATCATGAATATGATATTTTTATTTATTGACGGATTTGGCTTAGGTGAGGCAAATGAGGAGACAAATCCCTTCTATAGGGCAAATACACCGGCATGGGATTATATAGTAAAAAGAGGAAGGATTATAGAAACCGATGCTTGTCTTGATGTGGCGGGACTTCCGCAAAGTGCAACGGGACAAACTTCCATTTTTACCGGTGTGAATGCTTCGAAGGTATTGGGAAAACATTTACATGGACAGCCTACCAATACACTTAAGAAAATAATTGAAACCGATAATTTATTCAAAGCCCTGCTGGAAAGAGGCCTAAAGGTTACGAATGCAAACGTATACAGACCTGAATACTTAAGCAAAATTCTCGATCCGAAAGATAAGAAATACAAACCGTCGGTTACTACTGTAATGACCCTTGCGAGCGGGTTGAGCTGCAGGACAATTGAGGATTATAAGTTGGGTAAGGGATTGTATCATGACATAACCGGAAGAATTCTTGTAGAGGGCGGTTATGTAGAAAATGAAATTTCACCGTCTGAGGCTGCAAAAAGGCTTTATAATCTAAGCAGAGAATACAATTTAACCATGTTTGAACATTTTATGACGGATATTATAGGTCACAAAATGAGTATGGAAGAGGCGATTGAAAATATCGAGCTTATTGACAGCTTTTTGGAAGAGTTGATAAAGCTTGTAGATCTAGATAGGGACTTTATAATTATTACCAGTGATCATGGCAATATTGAGGATTTGTCGATTAAAACCCATACATTTAACAAGGTTCCTACGGTGATACTAGGAGATAGGGAAGTAATTGATTCATTAAATATCAAATCAATAACTGACGTTATGCCGGCAGTATTGAGTATTTTTGACAACAACAGAGATTTATGAAAAAGTTTTTTTATAAACCAACGCCTTAGAATTTAATTGGTAACTTGGGTGTTGAATTTATATTACGATAAGTTTTATGTGGGAGAATTTGGAAATATGGACAAATTGGAACTTTTAGCACCGGCCGGAGATTGGGAAGCGTTTTTGGCAGCAGTGGAAAATGGTGCCGATGCCGTCTATCTTGGAGGAAAGTTGTTCAATGCTAGACAGTTTGCATCAAATTTCGATTCGGAAAAGCTGTCTGAAGCCATTCGTTATGCCCATGTTAGAGGAGTAAGCGTATATCTTACGATGAATACTCTTATGTCTGACGGGGAGCTTTCGGAAGGTATACGGTTTTTAAAAGAAGCATATCTTGCAGGAATAGATGGCGTAATTGTTCAGGATCTTGGCTTTGCAAGGATAGTAAAGGAGCTGTTTCCCGATATCCCAGTTCACGGAAGTACACAAATGACCATATACAATTTGGATGGCGTTGAAATGCTCAAAAAAATGGGATTTGAAAGAATTGTACTGGCAAGGGAGCTTTCTTTGGAGGAGATTAAAGATATAGCCGACAATACATCCTTGGAGATAGAGGTTTTTGTGCATGGTGCATTGTGTATATCCTATTTGGGACAATGCCTTATGAGCAGTATAATTGGAGGAAGAAGTGGCAATAGGGGAAAATGTGCACAACCTTGCCGGCTTACCTATGAGCTTGTGGAAAAACAATCGGGCAAAACCGTGTCGGTTAGCAGAGGGAAATATCTCATGAGTCCTAAGGATTTGTGCAGTGTCCAAATTTTGAATAGGATCAAGGAAGCGGGTGTTAAATCCTTAAAGATTGAAGGAAGGATGAAAGGTCCTGAATATGTTGCTGTTGTCACAAGGACATATAGAAAGTACCTTGATAAATGTGCAAACGAAGAACAAAGCTGTCCTGGTGGAAATTATACTGTTGATGATAAAGATTTGCAGGAGCTGGCCCAGGTATTTAACAGAGGTGGATTTTCAAAGGGATACTTTGAAGGCAAGTCGGGAAGTGCGATGATGAGCTATGAAAAGCCAAAAAACTGGGGTATTTATTTGGGAAAAGTACTTAGCTATGATCAGGCTTTAAATGCTGTTAAGCTGAGTCTAAATTCCGACATCTCTTTGGGTGACGGGATAGAAGTATGGAATGGAGAAGAGCAAAGCCCCGGTACGGTGGTTACCGGCCTTGAGGTAAAAGGCAGAAGGGTGGAGAGTGCCAAAGCCGGGGAGGTTGTAACAGTAAGAAATATAAAGGGGAATATATCAAAGGATAACAAAGTATATAAAACTTCGGACAAAAAGCTCAACAGCACTCTTCTTGAGAGTATATCCGGAAAGTTTTACAGAAAAGTGCCGTTATCGGGAAAAATCCGGATTAATAAAAATGGGCCTGTACATTTAACGGTCAAAGATGATTTGGGAAATATTGTGGAGGTTGCCGGTTCGGTAATTGCTGAAGAAGCTTTAAAAAGGCCCGTTACAAAGGAGAGGGTTTTGGAGCAGTTGGCTAAAACCGGACAAACCCCTTTTGAATTTATGGATGTTGATGTTTCAATGGACGAGAATATATCCATTCCCATAAGCGAAATCAACAATATTAGACGCAGTGCGTTAGAACAGCTTGAGGAAAAAAGGGCTAAAAGGTACACAAGAAATTTGTCGATGGATTTTGAAGAAAAAGAAAAACGATTGATATATTTCCCGGGAAATGATCGAAACAAGGATAAAAAAATGTTGATTTCTGCGTGTATCTATAAATTTGATGAAAATATCGATTACGGAAGTTTGGAAATTGACAGACTTTATATTCCCTTTAATGCTCTGCTGAGTAATAAGGCAAAGGAGATAATTTCAAACCTTAACGGTAAGGAAGTGTATATTCATATTCCTCCCGTGACAAGGGGAAATTACGATAAACTGATTAAGTCAAAACTCACTGAAATTGTCGATATGGGAGTTGAGGGTGTATTAGTGGGAAATATCGGACATATAAATAAGGAAAAATACCCTGATAACATTAAAGTAGCGGGAGATTATTCTCTAAACTGTTTTAACAGCTCTTCCCTGGAGCAGCTGGCCCAACTGGGGGTAAGCTGCGTTACTTTGTCGGTAGAGTTGACTCTGAACCAGATTAGAAATCTGGCGGATATTTCCGGAATGTCTAAGGAAGTAACAGTCTATGGAAGAATACCTCTAATGACAAGTGAATACTGCCCTGTGGGTAGTATTGCGGGTGGTTTTGGTTCAAAGACAAAGTGCAGTGTTGCATGTGAAAAAGGCGAGTACTGCTTGAAGGACAGAACGGGCACTAAGTTTCCGGTGCTATGTGACAGAATTGATTGCAGAAGTACAATTTTCAATTCCAATGTGTTACTTTTGGAAGAGAATATTGATAAAATAAGTGAGTCGGGTGTGGATATAATCCGTCTGAATTTCACCGATGAGACCTATGAGGAAATGAACGGTATTGTAAATATGCACAGGGATTTGATTGCTCTCGGTAAAAGGGCGTTAGATTCCCAAAGGGAGCTTATTCAAAGGATTAAAAATCATGGATTTACAAAAGGGCATTATTTTAGAGGAGTATAAAAGATTTATAAGCATGGATTCCAAAACCGGTTTATGTTTTATGATATTTTTATTGCGGAGGTGCTTGGGGTGAAGGAAAGAGTTGAAGTTTTTTTGGAAGTTTGCAGAGAAGGTGCAGTTATACCGACCTATGCCAAAGAAGGAGATGCAGGCATGGATGTGTGTGCGGCAGAGGAAATACTGATTGCACCGGGGGAGACGGTCATTATTCCTACCGGAATTAAGCTGGCCATACCGGAAGGGTATGAAATTCAGGTGAGACCCAGAAGCGGAATATCCTACAACACACCGCTCAGACTATCAAATTCCCCGGGGACAATTGACAGCGGTTACAGGGATGAACTTGGTATTATAATGACCAATACTTCAGAGAGTGATTGTAGCGAACAAATTTTAACTATTGATTCAAAGGGAAATAAAAAAGGTACATACCGCATTCGTAAAGGTGATAGAATAGCACAGATTGTGTTACAGGTTGTGCCTGTAATGAAATTTACCGTAGTTGATTCGGTTAAGGATATAGGAAAGGATCGAGGCGGCGGCTTCGGTTCTACCGGGGTAAGATAAAAAAGGGTGTTTGAAAAACAAATAGATTTCTATTACCGAAGTTAAGAATAGCCATGTTAAATAAAGTGAATTAGTCCTATTTATAATTAAAAGTTATCATTGATGATAACTTTTTTGTTTTATGTTCAAAACTTTTTGTGCCAAAGAGGCTTAAAATACGGATACAGGCTTTATAGTGCATTTCCCGTCAAAAAAAAATAAAACTTTACAAAAGAATAAATATGCCATATAATGTATATATCGAACATATGTTCGCGATGAAATTTGTTTTGAAACAAACCTATAATTTTTAATTGGATTTATTGAATAATACTTTAATTTATTCTAAATTTTACCGATAAGGTTTTGGAAATATCTATATGGATTTACAAGACTCTACGGTGTGTGAGAATTTAAAGCATGTAGATATTTAATAATATTTTGAACTCATATTCTTTATCTAAATTTGATTGTCTAATCCTGATATTGCCTATATTGCCACCTTTGCAGCTATATGGGCTAAAACGCCGAAGGTTCAAGGAGGTTGACAAGGGGAGAAAAGAATAGGGTTTTGATCCAGAAGAAGAGAACAATTAATTGGTTTATTTTTCAAAAGGAGGTTTTCTTTTATGGGTAAGATTCCTGTAGATGTACTTGTACAATATACTAATGAAGGCGGAAAAGTTCCTTTGGAAATACTATGGGGAGACGGACAAGTGTCCAGTATCGATAGAGTTATTGATGTCAGGAGAAATGACACATTAAAGGCTGATGGTAAAGGCCTTAGGTATACATGCCGGGTTGAGGGCAAGCAAGTGTATTTATACTCGGAAGATGAGCATTGGTATATTGAAACTACACAGTAGTCAAAGGTTTTATGTATTTTAACTCGTGGGCATTAGCCTGCGAGTTTTTTGCTTACGGGGCTTTCGAAGTTCGTGAAAGCTCTAGAAATCGAAGGGGCGTAGGTAACCCTTGAGATTTTGCTTAGGGCCTTTTTAACGCTTTCTTTTGGTATATTGTAGTAACATAATATTCAGCAAAAAGACTGGAACGGTGAGAATAATTTTGCTAGAATGATGTAGTGCAATATAATTGATGTAGTGCTATACATAACAGTGGGGGAAAATTGATGAAAAAATTACTGTGTATAAGTTTGAGTATTATTACTATTCTTTTTTCTAACAGTTGGGTATTTTCGCAAACTTCCACCAAAGAAATCGGTGTGTTTGTGGATCGGTTGCCGGTGAAATTTGATGTGTATCCCGTAAATATGAACGGACGTGTTCTAATTCCGTTTCGGGCTATTGCGGAAGCCTTAAATGTAAAGGTGGATTGGGACGACTCGACGAAAACCGTAACAGCATCGGATTCTGAAAAGGTGGTAAGTCTTAAAATAGGAAGTAAAACAGCGACTGTGAACAAGGAAGAAGTTGAACTCGATGTTGCTCCTGCAATAGTAAACGGAAGGACTCTTATTCCTATAAGATTTTTTAGTGAAGCCTTCGGTTGTGAAGTTTTATGGGATTCAGAGGCAAATGCCGTTAGAATTGAATCTCCCAAAAAATCTATGGAAGTTCTGGCTTTCTATGCGTTAGGAAGTTCAAAAGCGAGCAGTTGGACTGATCTGTTTACAAAACCTTATCCCGAAACTGATGTGGGAAATACCGATATTGTAAGTGACGTAGCCTTTGGATGGTATGAGATGGACGGAAGTGGAAATTTTAAACCAAACAGCGATTGGAGAAAGCCTGACGGTTGGGAGAAGGCTTTGGAGGCTGCAGAAAAATACAATCTTGAGACTGAAATGTGCATTAAAATGGTGGATGGAGATTATTCCTTGACCAATTTGATAGAAAACGCAGATTCGATTTCGACGGCGGTAAATAATATCGAGATGGAAGCAGCTTTGTTTGACGGAGTAAATATAGACTTTGAAGGTCTCGGATTAAGCCAGAGGGGAGAAGGGCTGCAAAAGGTAAAGGACAGTTTTAATAATTTTGTAATTCAATTATCCGAAAGACTTAAAGCACAAGGTAAAAGCCTTACTCTTACATTGCATGCACCAAACAGTTCCTATAAGGGGTATGATTACAAAACTTTAGGCCTATATGCCGATAAAATAATAATTATGGCACATAATTACGGTGTGAAACCTGAACCTGAAGACCTTGTAATTGAGGCAGTAGAGGAAGCTATGAAAGAGGTGTCTCCCCAAAAGCTTTATTTGGCAATTCTTGTTGAACATGAGAATGGGGACAGTATAAAAACCAAGATAGGAATTGCAAAGCGATTTGGATTAAGAGGTGTTTCCCTCTGGAAACTTGGAGGTATTTCGGATGAAATCTGGAAATCTATAAAAGAAGTTATAGAGTTAAGGGCTGTGTCATAATTCGTGAAACTCAAATATATTTCGTTATGAATTTATAGTAGTTATACTTTAAGAATATTGGAGAACAAGGGGTGGGTAATATATACATTAACGGTAATCTGGATTCATTGAAAAAGTCTGTTATTGATGAGCTTGAAGCCATCTTTGACATGCAGATTGATGGAAATGATTTTATTCCGGTAGAATTGACCGGGGCAATTGCTCGAATAAGCAGCAAAATAAACCGCGAGATTGCGGTTTTTATAGACAGAAAAGGAAATATAGTCGAGCTGAGTGTTGGAGACAGTAATACTGTAGAACTTCCTGAAGTAAAGGGCAGGAGGGATAAATCCAGACTTTCCGGGATAAGATGTATTCATACTCATCCGAACGGTATGGGCATGGTTTCCCTTGTTGATTTGAATTCCATGCTGAAGCTGAGGCTTGATGCCATGGCTGCTGTCGGTGTGACCGATGGAAATATAACGGAGATTTATGTTGCAATACCTCAGAGATCTGAAGGTAATGAATTTGACAAATCACAAGTTTACGGACCTTTTAAGCTGCACGATAATAGAGTTAACGGCCTTTGGAACATTATTGAGGAGATTGACAAGATTGACGGCGATATATTGCATGAGAATAATACAGAGGCGGAAAGAACTATTCTGGTGGGATTGGAAACTGCAACCGGTAATGCTGTAAACGGCAAAAGTGCCGGCGAAAGGTCATTGGATGAACTGGAAGAGTTGGTTCTGACAGCCGGCGGGCAAGTAGTCAAGAAAATACTTCAAAGAAGGCAGGGAATTGATTCGGCTTATTATATAGGCAAGGGAAAAGTGGAAGAACTGAGTCTTATAAGACAGGCCTTGGATGCCGATATGATTGTATTCGATGATGAACTCTCCGGGGCTCAATTGAGAAATATTGAAGAGGTTGTGGGTATAAAAGTAATTGACAGGACAACGCTTATTTTGGATATATTTGCCCAACGTGCCCGGTCGAAAGAGGGAAAACTTCAAGTGGAACTGGCCCAGTTAAAGTATAGAGTATCTAGGCTTATTGGTCTTGGCAATCAACTTTCCAGACTGGGTGGGGGTATTGGGACAAGAGGCCCGGGTGAGAAAAAACTGGAGATAGACAGAAGGCATATCAGAAGAAGAATAAGTTACCTCGAAGCTGAACTTTCCAAAGTTGAAAAGCGAAGAAATTTCATGCGGAAAACTAGGGATAGGGATTCTCTGCCGGTTATAGCCTTGGTTGGTTACACAAATGCAGGAAAATCAACTCTTATGAATACGCTATGTCAGGCCGATGTCTTTGCGGAAGACAAACTTTTCGCCACCTTGGATCCAACGGCCAGGAGTTTGAAACTCCCCGGCGGTAGGGAAGCTATTTTAGTCGATACCGTAGGGTTTATTAGAAAGCTGCCCCATGAGTTGGTGGAAGCTTTCAAGTCAACCTTGGAAGAGGCGGTTTATGCCGATGTACTCATACATGTGGTGGATATTTCAAATGAAGAGGCTTTTGAACAAATTGAAGTTGTCAATAATATATTGAACTCGCTTGGTGCTTTGAATAAACCCGTTGTTCTGGCACTGAACAAAACCGATCTCTTGGCCCAAAGACAACGATTCCCTGTTTTAAACCCTATGGGAAGCGTAGTGGAAATATCCGCTCTTTCACAAGAAGGTATTGATGAACTTCTTAAAGCTGTTGCTGATGCCTTAGGCCAGGAGGAAGAGGAAATGGAGTTGCTTATTCCCTATCAACACGGATGGGCAATATCCTATGTTCATGAAAACGGCAAAATACTTGAAAAGGCTTACGATGAGAAGGGTACTTATTTTAAAGTTTTAATGTTAAAATCCAAAGCGGATTATATAAAGGAGTTTAAGCATTCAGGCAATTCAAATTGACCCGACTTACAATAGACCCGGTAAAAAATTTAAGAATATATTTCCTTCGCAATTGAATAAAAATTACCAATATAGTATTATAATATAAGTAGGAAATAAATTTTTTTTTATTTCTTTCAAGTTAATTTTATAATGAAAGGGGTTTTTGCTATGTTGGTAAGGAGCTTTGCAGGCGGAGTTGTTTTCTCTGGAGATAAGGTTCTCCTCCGAAAGTGCGAGGATGGCTGGGTACTTCCGCGAGAGCAATTACGCAATGGAGAATTGCCCAATGAAGTTGCCCTAAAGAAAATTAGCCAAGAGTCCGGAATACAGGCTGAGTTAGTTTCTAGCGTCGGCCAAACAAGCTACGAATGCTTTCCAATGACACGTCAAACTCCATTCTTAAACAAAATTACCTGGTATATTATGAAATCCCGAAATGATAAAATTAATGAAGAAAATTTCAATAAAGACAGTGCTTTTGTTGATATCGACGAAGCTATGAAGCTTATGAAATATAGTCAGGATAAGTCTTTGGTTAACTTGTCGTTTATGAAATACCGAGAAATGGAACAAATAAGTCAAGTTCAGTAAATACAAGTATTTTACATTCTCATAGCCAATAAAGTTGCATTTTGGAGCTTGTAATTTTTATTATTCTTATTTAAATAAAAGAGAACAAAAAAGGCCATGAGTATGTATAAAAAATACTTGTGGCCTTATAAAGCAGAATTAATAAAACAACAATACAAAGTTTTTGGGATTATTTTATATAATGAAATTTAAAATTTGAAAGCAAATTTTCCGATTACATGATCTAGAGGGATCGCCCCGATTATTCGACTGTCCAAGCTTGAGTTTCTGTTATCTCCCATAACATATATACAATTTTCAGGTACAACTACTTTTCCTTCAGGGAAATAAAGCATTGGTTCTTTAATATAATCTTCCTGTAAAGCTTCACCGTTTCTGTATAATGTACCGTCAATAAACTCCAATGTGTCTCCTGCTTTACCGATCACTCTCTTTATCCATAAAACATCCTGTTTGTTCTTGGTAAACATGCTTGTAAGGGCATTATATTTCAGACTGTCGGTCAAATCGTCTTTAATTGTTCTGTTGCGGTTTACACGGCTATCGATTATAACTATGTCACCGTAATCGGGTTCTGCACGTAAAGTGTGAATAAGTTTGTTTACCATTATTTTATCGTTCTCAAAGAAAGTGGATTCCATCGAGCAACCTATTATTTGAGTCGGTTGAAAAACGAATGTATTTATAGCCAAGCCTATTAACAAGGCAGAAAATATATATCCGGCCCAACTGGCAATCTCCTTAACAACATGACGCATTGAAAAACCTCCTTAAAATATGTCCTAATTATATTATACAACATTTTAGAACTGAGTTTATGAATTTTTTGTTAATTAATTGTTACTAATTTTTGCTATACATTTGGGAGATTTTATTTGCGATATTAACGAAATACTGTGATTTTTCAAGGGACTGGGTTATAATAGAAAAATAAATACATTATAGGTGATTAGTTTGGAGAAGGAATATAAAACGGTTTTAAACGAGGCAGTTTGTGAAATTGAGGAAAAGAAATCCAGGTTTATTGCTTCCGTAAAGCCCGTAACGAGTGAGGAAGAGGCCATTTCCTTTATAAACGAATTAAAAGCAAAGTATTGGGATGCCACCCACAACGTTTATGCTTATTCCATAGGTGGTAACAATATTGTACAGAGGTATAGCGACGCCGGAGAACCTTCCGGAACTGCAGGCCTACCAATGCTCGAAGTAATAAAAAGAATGAATGTTCAAAATCTGGCGGTCGTGGTTACACGTTATTTTGGCGGAACATTGCTGGGTGCGGCAGGTCTTATCCGGGCTTACGGAAAAAGTGCGGCCTTGGGAATTGAAAAGGCAGGAATTGTAATAAAGAGACTTTGCAAAGAAGTAAGTGTGATCATTGAGTATACTTTATTCGGGAAACTGCAGAGTTTGCTGATTTCACAGGGATATACCATAAAAGATATAGTTTACGAACAGGACGTGGAGTTAATTGTTTATGTATTTGTGGATGAAGTGGAAAGCTTCAATAAAATAGTGACGGAAGCTACCAATGCAAGGGCAATTGTTGAAATTGGAGATGATACATACATAACATTGGACTTAGATGGCAAACTTATTTTATAGAGAGGAGTGTTGATTAAATGTTGGAAAATGAAATGCTTGAAAAAAAAGTATGGGCGGTAGTGGGTGCCAACAGCAATCCTGAAAAATACGGAAATATGATTTATAAGAAGTTAAAGTCCCGGGGATATACTGTCTATCCCGTCAATCCGAATTATGAATATATTGAGGAAGATAAGTGCTATAAAGACCTTTCGTCGCTGCCGGAAGTGCCTGATGTGATTGACATGGTTGTTTCACCTAAAATAGGCGAAAAAGTAATTGAGGAAGCCGCGAGAATCGGAGTAAAATATGTGTGGCTTCAACCGGGAACATATAACAATAGAATTATGGATTTGATTAAAGAAAAAGGGCTTAATGCAGTGCAGGCTTGTGTACTGGTAGCTCTAAGACAAGGTTAATTTGTGACCAAAACAAGCCATAAGATATTCTTCTCAAAATAAGTCTGTCATTTTTATCTGTTTATTGCAGCGGGATTTACCACATGGATTGAGTTTTCCGCTGCAATTTGATATATTTCCGAAAATTCGATATTAATGGCTTCTATTATCCTTCTTTGATTGTCTTTTACGCAATTTGACGTATTGCAGCATGAGGTCTCAACATGTTTAACGGGAAGGGTAATATGAAATTCGCTGCCAACGTTAGGTTCGCTTTTTACTTTTATGCTTCCGCCGTGGAGCTCAACAAAGGACTTGACTATGGATAAACCCAATCCGCATCCGTCAATTCCTTTGGTTAACGAACTGTCCACCTGTTGATATCTCTCAAATACACTCTTTTGCTTATCTTTCGGTATTCCTATACCCGTGTCCTTTACACAGATTTCTACCTTATTTGCTTTACCGGATACCATTACTGAGATTTTTCCTCCGGGGTTTGTATATTTTATAGCATTTGACAAAAGATTGAGTATTATTCTCTCTATTTTATCCACATCCACTGCTGTAATTATTTCCTCCTCCATGGTGTCGAATTCAAGGGTTATGGATTTTTGAGCCGCATAAGGTATTACCGACTGACAAATTTCTTCAATAAGATATACTATATTGCAATTAACCAAGTTGGATTTTATATATCCCGACTCGATTCTGCTCATATCAAGCATATTGTTGATTAATCTCAGCAATCTGTAACAGTTTTGCTTTATGGTGGTAATGTGTTTACTTGACTTACGTCTGTCATATTGTAACGGTACCTTGTTTTGTTCTATAAGTTGAATTGCACCTAATATAACTGTTATAGGAGTTTTAAGCTCATGGGACATGTTGTAAAAGAACTCTGATTTTTCATTGGTGCACTTGACTGTGCTGTCATAAAGCGAGGCAATTTTTTCAAGAACTTTGTATTGAAGGTCAATTTCCTTCTGGTATTTATTCATTTTTATTCTTTCCAAAGCCATAATTTTTTTGATAATACTTGAGTCCTTTACAATAGTAATTATGTTCACAATTAATAGAATTGAAACAAGGCAGATTTCAATTAATTTGAACTGTACGGTAGGCATATGAAAGGCAGTTTGATTGAAACCCAAATCAAACTTTCCGGATGCAATAATAGAACACAGATTTAAAATTAACAGTACTGCGAATACCCAAATATTAATGATTTTTATGTATACGTCCACAACCTGTTTATTGCCCAATTAACATCAGTCCTTAATATGAAATTTTCTGCAAATCGATTTATGTGCACAAACAAAGAGTAACATAAAAATGGTAAAAAAGGAATAAAAACTATACATATTTTATATAAAAATTCCAAATATGTAAATAGATTTTTTTAAAAAAAGTAACATAAAAATATTATATAAATTCTAAAAAAACTTTATAAATTCGCATTTTAATATTATAATCTTATATGAATGTTTTATTTTTATGTTTTTATGGAGGTGTTTTATGGCAGGGCATTCGAAATGGGCTAATATAAAGCGTAAGAAGGAAAAAACCGATGCTCAAAGGGCTAAAATATTTACCAAGCTAGGCAGGGAAATAGCTGTCATTGTAAGGCAGGGAGGACCTGAACCCGAATCCAATTCAAAATTGAGGGATGTTATTGCCAAAGCAAAGGCTGCCAATATGCCTAATGAAAATATTATGAGATGTATAAAGAAAGCTGCCGGTGAAGTAAATACCACCGATTATGAGGAAATAGTTTATGAGGGGTATGGTCCCGGCGGAGTGGCAGTTATTGTTGAAGCCATGACTGATAACAGAAACAGGACAGCAGGCGATATAAGGCATTACTTTGACAAATTCGGAGGTAACCTCGGAACAACGGGATGCGTTTCTTTTATGTTTGACAAAAAGGGAGTTATCCTTTTGGAAAAGGACAGCAAAATCAATGAGGATGACCTTATGATGGAAGCCCTTGAATATGGTGCTGAAGATTTTTCTGCTGAAGAGGAATGCTACGAGATTATTACTTCTCCCGAGGACTTTTCCAAAGTAAGAGAAGCCCTTGAAGCTAAAGGCTATGAGTTTATCAGAGCGGAAATAGAAATGGTGCCGCAAACTATGACAAAGCTTACCGATCCGAAACAGATCGAGTTGATGAATAAGCTCATTGATCACTTGGAAGACTTGGATGACGTGCAAAATGTTTACCATAATTGGGATGAAGAGGAATGACAGTATTTTGACCTTCTTTTATTCATTGAAAGAGATTTGTAAAAGAAGGTTTTTTTCTGTAAAGGTTGTGTTATTGCGAATAAACTGTAAATGTTGGCGATGAACTTCATATGAAAGTCAAAATGTAAATGGGGCGTTGTTGCCCCTTTAAAATAGTTCCGGCATATGTTAAAGGCAAAAGTAAAAGATATTGTAGTTCCAAACCAAAGTTTACTCCGATAATACCTCCACAAAAAGCTTTGGGAGTTGTTCTTCATTGGAACAACCCTGTGCATAGTACCAGTCGAACACTTTCTTTTCGATTTCTTCATAGCTACCATCTATGTTGTATGGATAGACTGCTACTATTTTATCGGTGATTAAGTCTTTTAGAACAGCTTTTTTATTTTGATTGTCCATAGGTATCAACCTTTCGAAAGTATATAATTTTAAAAGATTTAAAAATAATACACACTATGTTCCGATATTTTTATTAGGAAAAAGGGTTGTTTTCACAACCCTTTTTTCTATATTTTTGCAACCTTGTTGCAATTACTTCTTATTTATAGTTCTTACCAGTGTAAGCCTGGAAAACCTTCTTAACGATGTTTCCGCCTATTTTACCGGCATCTCTTGAAGAAAGGTCTCCATTGTAACCTTGTTTCAAGTTAACACCAACTTCAGAAGCTACTTCATATTTCAATTTATCGAATTTGGTTTTGCTGTTGTTAGCCATATTTATAGCCTCCTTTTATTTTAATCACTATCAATTTGATAGTGTACTAATATAATGTGCATTAATTTTATTTTTTATGAGGTAAAAATGATGTTAAAATATGCGGATATTTCCATGTTACTAAACCGATTTATATGGGTATATATAATCAATACACTAAAACAAAAGAAGGTTTAATCAGTTACTGGAGGGGGATGTATATGAAACTGAAAAATATAAAAGTTAAACTTACCGATAGGGATAGATTGATTTTGACAAAATACGCCAATGACAATTTATGTACCGATTTACACGGCAACGGTTGCAATATCAATAAAGCAAGCAAAAATTGAGTTTGTCCCTAAAACCTTATACCCGTTATAGTACTTTGGGAAATTGCTAAAGATGCCTGTTGTGAAAAAACAGGCATCTTTGTGCTTTGGTTTTACTTCTTTCAAACTCATCAGAAGAAGTAAAAGCTAGGGGCTTTACCCCCCTGACCTTTAATTATGCTTTATCCCTGACAGTAGGTGATTCTCTGAAAAGTAAGCTTATGCTGTACAAACCTGCGAGACCTACTATGGAATAAATTATTCTGGACAAAAATGATGCTTGGCCACCGAACAAAGCTGCTACAAGGTCATATTGGAAAAGTCCTACCAACAGCCAGTTAAGTGCACCTATTACTACCAAAACCAAAGCTAGTCTATCTAAGGGTGTTCTATTCATAGTTACAACTTCCTTTCTTATTTTTTATATGTGTAGTATTGCCGAGATTTTTTCAATAAATGTATAGAAAAAAATGTGCTATTTACTATTGTGAACAATTTTTCTAAGATTATTCCGAGTTTTAAATTTTTGATTTTGAAATAAAAAGGTTAAAAAGAAGGGAAAGAAATATTAATTACTGAAAAAATCCACAACTGCCTGGGTGAATACTTCCATACCAACTGATATACAGTTCTCATCCGCTATTAATTTGCTGCTGTGAAGGTTTTCAAAATGATTGCAGTTTGGCTCCGAGCATCCTAGATTAAATAAAGCACCGGGTACTTCATTTAAATAGTATGAAAAATCCTCGGCCAGCATGGACACTTGTTTATCTAAAATTATATTTTCTTTTTCGGTAACTTTTAATGAGGCATTAACTATAAGATCTACCATCTCTTTGCTGTTTACAACAGGAGGATAACTTTTTACATACTCAAAAGAATACTCTGCACCCATTGCACCGGTAACGGAGGAGATTATTGCAAGCATTCTCTTTGAAATCTCGTCATCCAACAGGGAATCAAAGGTTCTCACCGTACCTTTAATAATTGCATTGGAAGGAATGATATTAAAAGTGTTTCCGGCTTGAAAACAGGTGACGGATAAAACTGCACTTTTAAGGGGATCTTTGCTTCTCGATACAATGGTTTGAAACAGGTTGACAATATTTGTGCCGATAATAATGGGATCTATGGCTTTCTGGGGCTCGGCTGCATGGCCTCCCCGACCTTTTATTTCAAGCTTGAATTCGCTGGGTGATGCCATTACTGGCCCGGAACTTACGGAAATTTGGCCTGTTTTGCAATTCGGTGCTACGTGTAGGGCGATTATTGCATCTACCTTTGGATTATCGAGGGCTCCTTCCTCGATCATTTTTTTGGCTCCGCCCAATCCTTCTTCCCCAGGTTGAAATATGAACTTTACATTGCCTTTTATTTGGTCTTTTAGTTTGCTGAGAATGTTGGCAGTGCCTAGAACTATCGAAGTATGAACATCATGACCGCAAGCATGCATAACTCCAGGGATTGAAGAGGCATAAGGCAAATCGGTTTCTTCCTGAATGGGCAATGCATCCATATCAGCCCTAATTGCAATAGTTTTTCCCGGAGAGGTTCCCTCCAGAAGCCCTACAACTCCTGTGCCTGCAATACCTTTAGTCACTTTGAGGCCTAGGGAGTCTAAATAATTGGCAACAAGGGTTGAGGTTTTAAACTCTTTAAAGCCTAATTCCGGTTCTCTGTGAATTGTTCTCCTCAAAGATATTACTTCGCTTAATATATCGGAAGATAGCTTCTTTATTTCAGAAGAAAGCATAGTCATCACCTTGTTTAGTAGAAAGTTGCCTAAGGTCATTATATCACTTAAGTCCAAAGGGGGCAACTTTTACTCTTTTTTCTTCTTTTTTACATCTTCCTCATAGAATATACAGTCTGTAGTAATTGGCGTCGAATTCATGGTGACATTGTCCAGTGAGCACTTTCCGTCTTTTTGGTGAATACAATTAGATGAGCAGTTTATAGTAGTCATAACATCACTCCTAATTGATAGTTTAGATAATATAAAGAGTTATTGGCTTAATTATATTGTTTCCATAATCGTTTTAAATATTTATGTTGCCGGTTAGTGAAAAAATGCTATGAGAGAAATTGTATTTGTTTTAATGCAAAAGCCGCACCTTAAAAAAGGTGCGGTTTTATTTAAATAACTGACAATTGCCCTAAGGCAACCGCCAGTTAGTGCTTTTTAACATATAAAATGTTAAAAATGCACTGTAAATTTTGACAATAAGGGGCATATTAATGTTAAACGGTAAGAAACAGTGATGCAATTTACTTACATAACAGCTGAGATACAAGCCAACTTCTATATTTATATTTATGTAACTGTAGGTATAATAATTAATGCTTTTACAAATTTACTTTCAAATTAATAAGTAAGAAGTTAAGACGGTTTGTGAAGTTGTAAATTTCATTTATCTAGTTTTATATTATGAAGTTTTTCAGTAAAGTGTGATAAGATAATTATATGTAAATTAAACTTAAAAATATGCTGACAATTTATTTGAAACTCAGACAGAAGTATGCACTTTTTAATAACTAAAACAGTAAAATATAGGGTAAACATTAGATAAAAAATTAAAAATAAATGGAGTTTAAAAATGAACTACATAGATATTCCCAATATACCTTATGATAAAGTTGCCTTGGCAATTGTTGACGGAAGAATCGGTATCGATGAGGAAAAAGGGCTTGAAGATAATGGAATTAAAATAATTAAAACAAAAGCCCATCCGTCTTTATACGATTCTGTCGCTTTTCATCCCGACATGTTCTTGCATCACTTAGGCGGACGAAAGATAGTTTATGCCCCGGGAACATTGGAAGACACTGTCAGAGAGCTCGAAGAATACGGTTTTCAAATGATACGGGGTGAAACGGAACTTAAGAACAAATATCCGGGAAACATTTCTTACAATGCGGCAAGAGTAGGGAGATTGGTATTTCATAACACCAAGTACACCGATAAGGTACTAAAGGACTTTTTTTTAAAACATGATTTGGAATTGGTCCATGTAAATCAGGGATATGCCAAATGTGCAATTTCCGTTGTGGATGAAAATTCCATAATAACTATGGATAAAGGAATTGCAAAGATTGCTGACAAGAGGGGCTTGGATGTTTTGACGGTGGAGGAAAGGAACATCCTGCTTCCGGGATTGGACTACGGACTTATAGGAGGCAGTTCGGGGTTAATAGATAAAGATAAATGGGCTGTAACGGGAAATTTTGAAAAGTTAGGATGTTATATGGAAATTCAGGAGTTCCTAAATAGAAAAGGAAAACAAATAGTTTCTTTATCCCATCGGCAGGTTGTCGATCTAGGGTCATTAATCCCAATTTGTAGCTATTGAAGACATGGATGCACTTGTAACTTACTATATTTATTTGCATATAATGTAGTATGAAAATCTAGAATGCAGAAAATAAGGTTTATATGTCAAAAAACATAAAAAATAAAATAAAGTATGGTAATAATTGCATATATCGCTTGCTGCATACAACAAATTACTAAGACATATACTACGTTTGAAGGGATGTGAAGTTGATGCAGTGTCTTTGTATTGGGGTTAATGACTGTGCAGAGAGTGTTAAAGAATATATAACAAACGAACTGGAAAAACTGAATAAGTTAAGCAAAAATTGTACTGTGATAGATAGTGTTGATTTGGATGGCTCAACTTCTATTATATGCACAATAAACCAGGAAGAAAAGTACACACCCGAGTATGAGCAGTTGATATTAAGCATATCTAACGGCTTGGCAGATTATATAATTAAGGAATATGAAGAAAAACTAATTCTCAGAATAATCAATAGCAACTACTGCTATTTTAATTCCATAGAAAAGAAAGAAATATTGAGATTGGCTCTTATGATTATTAAAAATGACGATAAGAACATTTTGAACAGCTTGTTTCAAATAAGGAGAAAAAATATAATAATCAGAAAGCTGGTTGATTATTTTGAGAGTTCGAACAAAGTAATACTTGACGGTTTTGTGAATTTCAGGCTCAAGGACTATATAAAAGACTTGGAGGAAATTGTAGACAAAGCCGTGGATGAGTTCCTTACCGAGAGGGAGTATAAGGAATTTATTCGTCTTTTAAGATATTTTGTTGACATACAGGAGCCTAAATTTAACGTGATACACGTTTTGGTAGGCTATGACAACAAGTATATCCTGCTTGACGAACGCAAAAAGGAAATAACAAATGAATGCATTCAGGAATTTATGAATGACATACCTGAAGGCGAAATAAACTATGACGATCTGCTGGTTAGTACGCTTATAACTATGGCACCTAAGAAAGTAGTCATACACAATGCCAATAATTTCAGAAACAAAGAGCTTTTAGAGACAATTAAGAACGTGTTTTGGGGTAAAGCAATTATTTGCCCCAATTGCGAACTTTGTATGGTGAAAGTGGCAAGGAGTGAAAATAAAAGTTAGTGTTCCTATTTTATTGAGTCAAAAAACCCTAAATATTGAAAATGAAATTGCTGTTTACGATATTTGTAGCAGCAATTTCATTTTTTATATTTACATAATATAACAACTTAGGACAAATAGTACTAATTTCCTACACGATTTTTGTCAAATCATATTGACTTTATATATTGAAATGATAAAATATATACGAGAAAACACAATATGATGTATAATTAATTCTTTCAATGCACATAATATAGATATCAAAGTTTGAAAAAGACCTGTATTATATTGTTTTATGAAAACATATTGAAATGATGCAATTTGGAACATTGTAATACACACAAATATGTGGCTCAAACCTTCAGTTTATATATAATTGTTGTTTTTTTAATCTTCTACGGAAGATAAAAAAAAGAAAAAGCCAATGAAAACATTTGAAAAACCAAAGATGAATATTTAGGGAAATAAAAAAGAGAGTTTAACTCTCTTTTTCCCGTTTTAAGATTCTTTATCTCTATGTAGCTCTATGAATGAAGGCATTACACTAATTTACACAGTTGAAGTAATAAGAGAATTTGTGTTAAAATTCAATCTAGATATTTGGCAAAGTGTTATGGGTTTGTTTACATAGAATGGTATTTTACATTTAAGCATTTAAATTGGCAGATTGACACATTGATTTTAAATTGAGGCATAAATGTTTAGAACTTTTCAGAAACATGAGACTTGTAGAGATATATAATATAACAGAGGGAATCTGTATCATACTGGAGGTATTTCCTTGAGAGTTGTAGGATTCATTGGACCAAGCGGTACCGGTAAAAGCCATAGATCAGTGTGGGTTGCAAGAGAACGTGATATTGAGTGTATAATTGATGACGGCATACTTATAAGAGGTGCAAGAATAATAGCCGGAACTTCGGCTAAAAAAGAAAAGACCAAGATTGCATCGATAAAGAGGGCTTTATTTACTGATGATGCCCATGCTAATGAGATGAAACGTGCATTTGAAATATATAAACCTGAATCTGTGCTTGTTTTAGGTACGTCCGACGGTATGGTGGATGCTATAGTAAAACGTCTTGAGTTGCCTGAGGTTTCCGAAAGGATATATATACAGGATGTGGCCACAGAGTTTGAAATTAAGCAAGCCCTTTCCACAAGAAGGGAACAAGGCAAGCATGTCATTCCCGTTCCGACTTTTGAAATAAAGAAAGATTTTTCAGGTTATTTTTTAGACCCCTTGCAGGTTTTCAGACGGAAAGGAAAGGGAAGATTTCAGCTTGTTGGCGAGAAATCGGTTGTAAGGCCTACTTTCAGCTATATGGGAAATTACACTATTTCAGATTACACCATATATCAAATTGTGGAGCATGTTGCGTCTAAAATAGAGGGAGTGAACAGGATATCCCGTTTCAGGGCCGAAAACCATATAGACGGCATATACATTGAGATGGACCTGATATTAGTTTACGGATACATGATAAGACCATTGCTTAAAGAGGTGCAGCAAAAAGTTGCCGAAGAGGTTGAAAGGCTTACTGCTTTAAATATACAAAGGCTTGATATTACTGCCAAAAGCCTTGTCATAGATAATAAGAAAATAGCAAGTGCACTTTAACATTACCGTGTTTTTCCGGCCAAAATGTAAAATGCACTTTTTTGATTGCCTAAAAAAGTGCATTTTTTATTTCTTACCAATTTATTTCTTCTTTATTTAAGGTTACAGTTACCCACCAGCTTTTGAATGCTCCTTATCAATGCATCCTTTGAATTTCCCCAGGGCTCGTCATTATATCGATAGTCGAATTTTTTGGTAAACCAATTGACTTCTTTCTGTATTCGTTCCATGTTTTCAACTTGAATTGACATCAGGTTGCTTACAAAGATTGCCGTATCCTTTGGACCAAGATACTTTTTGGTGCTTTCAAGCAATTGCTTGAGATGTTTTAAGCAAAAACCCTTTTGATTGTTGAAAAGATTTCTGAATTCTTCTTCCTTAAAATACAGGTAGAATATAACATCTATATATCTGTCCATGGTATGTTCCAATCGATTGCAAATGGTACAGGAGTTCTCCAAACCGGAAAGAATATCTATGAGACGGTCTACCAGCTTGCCGGTTTCCGTTTGCTTGGAGGATATTTTTGCGGAGAGGTTCTTAATCATAGATATTTCCGATTCCTTTTTCAGATGCTCGATATTTTGCTCATACACTTTTTTCACCTTTGCATTTTGCTCGCACATATGGGTGTCTATAATTAGCCCCAAACCCAAACGGTTTTTCTGCGTATTGTAAAGCATCTCATAATGAAGCCTGCAAAAGCCTTGTTCATTGGTTATTGTCCTTCCGTCCGGCTCCATCAGGAAGGGACCTAGAACGTAATCGATATTTTCATCTTCAAGCTTTTTTTCCAGTATGCATAAGGGACATTCGCATTCGGTCTTAAAAGCATCGGTAACCGGTATTGTATAAATCTTTTCCTTCATAACTAGTATCCTTTCAAGATTTTTTTCAGTATAAATTCCGATTGACAAAAATTTTGGTTTGATAGGTATAAATTATTTGTATAAATTAAATTATAGCAGAAAAAAAGGGTATTATATATAGGAAAAGTATAAAGAAAATGATTGGTGATGACATGGAGTACAAAGGTTATAAAGTAAATCAGGAAGGTAATAGTGTTATTGTAGAAAAAGTCAAGGATTTCAATGCTGTTCATACCTTTGAATGCGGACAGTGCTTCCGGTGGGTTAGGCAGGAAGACGGAAGTTATACAGGGGTTGCAAAGGGGAAGGTTATTAATGTAAGCATTGCTAACGATGTGCTTATAATAAAAAATACCGATTTACAGGATTTCAAAAACATATGGTTCGATTACTTTGATTTGGGAAGGGATTATGGACAAATTAAAGAGGCCGTGACCAAGGATGACAATATGAAAAGAGCCGTGGAATTCGGCTGGGGTATAAGGCTTTTAAAACAGGATATGTGGGAAACTTTAATATCCTTTATAATTTCGGCCAACAACAAAATTCCCAGAATAATGAAGACCGTTGAGATAATTGCAAAGGTATATGGCGATAAACTGTTTATTGATGACCATGTATACTATTCTTTCCCTGACGTCGAAAAACTCGCACAGTCCACCTTGGAAGAACTGGAAGTGTGCAAGGGTGGATTCAGATGCAAATACATTCTAAATTCTTCCGATATGGTAAGAACAGGACAAGTTAACCTCAAGCAAATTTCTCAAATGGATACGGACAGTGCAAGGGAGGAATTGATGAAATTTCCCGGTGTGGGACCAAAAGTCGCCGATTGTGTTCTGCTTTATAGCGGTACCAAATATGATGTTTTTCCCACCGATGTCTGGGTCAAAAGAGTTATGGAGGAACTTTATTTTAAGAGAGAGGCAGATTTCGGTGAAATTCAAAAGTTTGCAAGCAGCTATTTTGGGGATTTGGCAGGTTTTGCACAACAATATCTGTTTTATTACGCAAGGGAAAACAAGATAGGCAGCAAGGTATAAATAACTTTGTTACATTGTGTTGCCAGGTGGGCAATATTTCCATGTAAGTAACAGGAAAAAATGCTTATAATAGTTGAGTTTAAAGCTTTTAAAATTATAATATAAAAAGAGAATTAGATATATTAAGAATAACAAAGTTTAATAAAAATATCCGTTGTTTACAGACTTTAAATGTATATAGCATTGTTTGTTTTAATTGCTTGTCTGATGATATAATAGGTTTGTAGTTAAGAGATAGCTTAATATAAGCCTGGGATGTTCGAATTATCCTATAATTTTGAACCTACATTTGACGAAAGGGAGTTCGGAGTTTGGTAACCAAATGTCAGGCCTCAAGATAATTCCGCCACATGCCTTAAGGTGTGTGCAACGGCAGAGGAAGACAGAGGTTGTCAACAGGACACCCACCTAGCATGGGCTAGGTGTCGAAATATAGGGGAAACGGCATTTTGGGTATTAAATATATAATTAAGGCTTTGGATTTCCAAAGCCTTAATTTTTGCCAATATTATAAAATTATTTACATCTGTTTATTGAAACTCAAGTTCACAATGTAAAATTCCAATTGGAATAAAATGAGGTGGATTGTTGTTTTACATTGCTCTTCCGGGGATTATTGCATCAATTATTCCGTAAATCAATGCACCTAATATCGATCCTACTATCGTAACATTATATCCTACAATGAAAAACTGGGTTACATATATTATTACTGCTGCAAGTATAAAACCGGAGATTCCTCTGCCGAACGGTGTGGCATTTACACCAAGAAGCTTGTATGCCAAATAGTCAAGAACAGCAAGAACCACCGCGGCAAGCAGTAGGGGCCAAATTCCGGAAATACTGAAACCTGGGGTCAGTGCCGCAGTTACTCCAAGAACAATTGCACCCACAACAAGCCTGATTGCAAAATGTACTATACCGTAGCTTTCTACCCGTGAATTATAGTTATTAGCCATTACATCACATCCTTTCATCAACGTATACAAAAAATGCTTTTCACTAATATTATTAATAATTATCACTTTTTTATTCAATTGTTGTTTTCTATTGTTTGCGATTTTTAAGACTTATGCAAAAGAATGGACTTATACTGTATTTACTTTAGGTGCTGTCTTTGGTAAAATGATAATAAAACTTGATAGGGTTAAAGATGATGACTGGGTAGAGTAGTCTGACTACCCCCTAAGAGAGGAGATGTCGGCGGCTGAAAGCATCTCCGGGGCAATGGGCAGATGAAGTGCACTCATGAATCGGAAAGTCGAAGACGCATAAAAGATTGCGGTGTAGATTTTCACGGAGCTGCTCCGTTATGCATAACAAGATGGGTTTTTCCAATTAGAGTGGAACCGCGAAATTAAAACGCCTCTATATTTTTATAGGAGGTTTTTTAATTTGAAGAGCTTTTAATTTGAACCGTTTAAGTGATTGCCGGATAATTGTCGGTTTATAAAGGTATTATGAAAATGAAGGGTTTCATATACTTTCATATAGATGTTTATTAACAAAAATTTTTTAAACAAAATATCATATGAAGGCTACGAACAAATGAAAAGCATTTTTTAAGCCGGAAACACGATAAAAAACATTGGACCGGTTATGTTAAGGAGCTCTAATGGGAAATATAATCATAATCTAAAGTTTTGGGGGTTTTAGACATGATTAGGCAAATGTTGGAAGATGCAAAGTCAATAGCGGAAAGGGATCCGGCAGCAAAAAATGTCTTTGAGGTAATTTTACTATACCCCGGATTTCATGCGGTATGTTTTCACCGTTTGGCACATTGGCTCTACAAAAAACAAATGTTTTTCATTGCTCGCATGATTTCTCAGATTTCCAGATTTCTGACCGGGATAGAAATCCACCCGGGAGCAGTAATCGGGAAGGGACTTTTTATAGATCACGGAATGGGTGTGGTTATTGGTGAGACTGCCGAAATTGGCGACAACTGTACAATATACCACAATGTAACGCTTGGCGGAACGGGCAAGGATGTCGGCAAGAGACACCCTACCATAGGCAATAACGTGTTGATAAGTACAGGGGCAAAGATTCTCGGACCCTTTAAAGTTGGGGATAATTCGAGGATAGGTGCAAATGCCGTTGTGCTAAGTGAGGTAGAGCCTAACACTACAGTGGTGGGAGTACCGGGAAGAGCGGTTAGAAGAGGAAATAAAAAGGTTAGTCCGTCTTTTGAACTTGATCAGATTAATATCCCAGACCCGGTTGCCCAGGAGTTGTGCAAAATACTTCACAGAATTGAAAATATAGAGAAGATTATGGCTAAAGAACACGGTATTGAAATAGATGAATCGCTCAAGAAGATGCCAAGGGATATTTTTGAAGAAAAATACAAAACCGATGAAAAGGAAGGAGATAATAATGAAAATTTATAATACTTTGACAAGAAGGAAAGAAGAGTTTGTACCTATTTATGAAAATGAAGTCAAGATGTATTCCTGCGGACCGACGGTGTATAATTATTTCCATATAGGAAATGCCAGACCCTTTATTATATTTGACACCGTAAGAAGATATCTTGAATATAAAGGATATAAAGTAAACTTTGTACAAAACTTCACCGACATAGACGATAAAATGATTAAAAGGGCAAATGAAGAGGGGATTACCGTCAAGGAACTGGCTGAAAGATTCATAAAGGAATATTTTGTGGATGCCGAAGGCTTAGGTATCGAAAAGGCAACTGCCCATCCGAAGGCAACGGAGAATATCGATGCCATTATTGAACTTATAAAGAAGCTCGAAAACAACGGATTTGTGTACAATGTAAACGGAGATGTATACTTCAATACCAAGAAGTTTAGAGAATACGGCAAACTGTCCCAGCAATCCCTTGAAGATTTGGAGCTTGGAGCGAGGATAGATGTTGACGAAAGAAAGCGGGATCCGATGGATTTTGCCGTGTGGAAAGCCCAGAAGCCAGGTGAACCTGCCTGGGACAGTCCTTGGGGCAAGGGAAGACCGGGATGGCACATTGAATGTTCTGCCATGGCAAACAAATACCTTGGTGAGACTATAGACATTCACAGCGGCGGACAGGACCTTATTTTCCCTCACCATGAAAATGAGATAGCACAGAGTGAAGCGGCCAACGGCAAGCCTTTTGCAAGGTATTGGATGCACAACGGATTTATAAATGTGGACAACAAAAAGATGTCCAAATCGGAGGGTAATTTCTTTACAGTAAGGGATATTGCCCAGAAATTCGACTATGAAGTAATCCGCTTTTTCATGCTGTCAGCCCATTACAGAAGTCCCATAAACTTCAGTTCGGAGCTGTTGGAGCAGGCACAAAACGGTCTTGAGAGAATTTACAACTGTGTTGACAACCTGTTGTATCTAAAGGAACATGCTGAGGATAGAGAGTTGTCCGAAGCGGAAAAGGAATTTCAAAGCAAGCTTTTGGAGGTTAAAGGAAAATTCATCGAGGCAATGGATGATGATCTCAATACTGCCGATGCCATTGCAGCAATATTTGATATTGTCAAAGAGGTAAATTCCAATATTACTGCAAATTCCAACTCTTCCAAGGAGATAATCGAGTTCTCCCATTCCTTGATAAGAGAGCTTGGCGGAGTGTTGGGAATAGCCCAGAAAAAGAAGGAAGACAATCTTGACAGTGAGATTGAAGAACTTATAGAGCTAAGACAGCAGGCAAGGAAGGAAAAGAACTGGAAGCTGGCCGACGAAATAAGGGATAAGTTAAAAAATATGGGAATAATACTTGAGGATACCCCGCAGGGAGTAAAGTGGAAGAGGGTATAGTATAGTTGCTGTATAGATTGTTAAAACTCGGTTGATAAATTTTATTAAGGAAATGGGTTATGATTGAAGACACATTTGATAAATTTTTAGAACAGTTTGATTTTAGTGAAAGTAAAATAAATAACATGGCTCCCTTGGTATTGGCGTATATCGGTGATGCGGTATATGAAGTTTTTATCCGTACGCTTTTAGTTAGTGAAGGCAATATTCCTGTACATAAACTTCATAAGCGTTCGGTGGAATATGTAAAAGCCAAGGCACAATCGGATATTATTCACCGCATTATGGAAAAACTTACCCCGGAAGAGCTTGATGTGGTGAGAAGGGGAAGAAATGCCAAATCGGGTACTATTCCTAAAAATGCTGATGTTACCGAATACAAATTTGCAACAGGTTTTGAATCTTTAATCGGTTATTTGTATTTGAAAAAAGACAACAAGAGATTGATGGAAATCTTGAAGATGGCTATTTCAGAGGACTAATCGGTGCTCTGAATTTTTTTCGATTATCCTTGCATATCAACAAGATATTGAATTTCAGTGAGAATGTATGTAAGAAACAGATTTGTGATATGAATATAAATAAAGAACAAAAGAAAGAGTGGAGTAAAATGGCAAAGAACAAAAGCTTTATAAAAGATAAATCTCAAAAAGGCGAAAATACAAGTGAAGGCTTTGATAAGCTTGAGGGGAGAAATCCGGTACTTGAGGCAATCCGTTCCGATAGGACCATAAACAAAATATTGGTATCGAAAGGTGACAAGGAAGGTTCTATAAAGCAGATAATTGCCCTTGCAAGGGAAAAGGGAATTGTAGTTCAGGAGACCGACAGGTCAAGCTTGGATAAAATATCTACAACCCGTGCCCATCAGGGAGTAATTGCTTTTGTGGCTGCAAAAGACTATGTTGAAGTTGAAGACATCCTTGAAATCGCAAGGTCTAAAGGCGAGGATCCTTTTGTAGTATTGCTCGATGGGATAACCGATCCCCAGAATTTAGGGTCAATACTTAGAACTGCAAATGCTGTAGGTGCCCATGGCGTGGTTATACCCAAAAGAAGAGCTATCGGCCTTACTGCAGCAGTTTCAAAAGCGTCGGCAGGTGCAATAGAATATGTTCCTGTAGCCAGAGTTACCAACATGGCTCAAACCATTGAATATCTCAAAGAGCAGAACATATGGGTGGTGGGCACCGACGCATCCGGAGAAAAACCCTTTTATGACATGGATTTGAAAGGCCCCATTGCATTGGTAATAGGCAGTGAAGGAGAGGGAATGGGTAAACTTGTGGGTGAAAAATGCGATTTTATTGTTAACCTGCCCATGAAAGGCGAGATTTCATCGCTTAATGCAGCTGTTGCCGGTGCTATTGTGATGTACGAAATTTTAAGGCAGAGAAGCAAGTGAGATGTTAATTTCCTAAAATTGAGTTATTGAGTATTTGACAGCTCCTAGATATAATGTTATTAAAATTGAGAAAATGTTTTTGCCTTGGGGATTGACATTAATAGCCTTTTGCATATTTTATCGAGCTGACATGGTTGGACGTATGGAGGTCAATTTCGATACATATATGGTAAATAAAGGCTTTAAGGGGTAAGAATTTTTAAGTTTTTTTTAAAATTATCTATACAAAAATAAGCAAGTTACCGATATATATAAAGAGCGGCTCATTTAACAAGCTCCGAATGCAATGAATAGAAACTATAGACAAATATTACATCTTAGGATAAAATTGCTAATTGGAGGTTAAGTGAGAACAGGGCATTTGAGAAGGCTATTGAATAGATGGAAATGCTTGAAATCAAGGTGACTTGTGGGTTAAAAAGGTTCTTGACATGGTATTTGAATTAAAATATAATAATCATAGTTATGCCTTATTGACAGAACCTTTGACTTCATAACTTCAGGGCATGATTTGTTATCCTCTATTCTTACAGCATTTTTTCTCTATTTTTTTTATTTAATCTATAACAAGAGGGGGCATTATTTTGAAGTCAAATGCACAGGTTGATGTTGTTAGATCTTTTGGTTCAATGCTTGATGAAGAAATAATTGATGAAACTAGAGCTGGAAATGCTAAAGCCCTCGAGTACCTTATCAATAAGTACAAAAGCTTTGTACGAACTAAAGCAAGGACGTATTTTCTTATTGGAGCCGATAGAGAGGATATTATGCAAGAAGGCATGATCGGGCTTTACAAAGCAATAAGAGATTTTAGAGAGGACAAGCTTTCATCATTCCGTGCATTTGCCGAGCTCTGTATAACAAGACAGATTATTACGGCGATAAAGACAGCTACAAGGCAGAAACACATACCTCTAAATACTTATGTGTCATTAAACAAACCCATTTTTGATGATGAATCCGATCGTACGCTTATGGATGTTATCAGTGAAGATACCATTAATGATCCTGAAGAAATGCTTATCAACAGAGAGGAATTTATGGGTATTGAAGAGAAGATGAATGAAATCCTTAGTGGTTTGGAATGGGATGTTTTATCCTTATACCTTGAGGGTAAATCTTACCAGGAAATAGCATGTGAATTGGGACGACATGTAAAGTCAATCGATAATGCGTTACAGCGAGTAAAACGTAAATTGGAGAAATATCTCGAAGAATCAAGGAATTAATTTAAATAATTGAACGAATTACCACTAGACTATTTAAAGTTTTAGTGGTATAATTTTTTATGCTTCGGAATTGCAAGCGGGTGTAATTCAATGGTAGAATATCAGCTTCCCAAGCTGACTGCGTGGGTTCGATTCCCATCACCCGCTCCACGGGAAGTTAATATATGCCCTCATAGCTCAGTAGGCAGAGCGCATCCATGGTAAGGATGAGGTCACCAGTTCGATCCTGGTTGAGGGCTCCAGAGGTGAAACCCTTGAAGTATTAAGTATTCAATGCTTCAAGGGTTTTTGCTTGTTCTTTAACCCTACAATACTTGGTGCGAAATTTACAATTATTGGTGTTGAAAATGGTTTGATATCATTTAAAACTACCTTAAATGGGTTGTAAATGGGTTGTGATTTGAAGTGCTGTGAGGATATGATTATTGTAAGTACAGTTACAAATGAAAGCGAAACAATCCAAATAGTAAAATCTAAAGAAATTGATTTATTTCTTGCTCCTAATGCCATAAGATAAGCATATAATAATATTTTCTCGTCAATGGTAGCTTTAATAGGTGAGATTTTATGGTTAAGATGGTTTGAGACCTTACTGAAGCTGTCTACATCAGAAAAAGAAGTTTTTGAATTATTGAAGCATGGATATTATCAGTCGCAAGTAGAAACAATTCTTTTTAAATCACACAATACTATAAAGAGCTAAGTAAAAAGTATTTTAAGAAAGTTCGATAGTGGAAAGTATTAAAGATGTTATACGATATATAGGCTTAAATGGATTATTTGACAAAGAAAAAATGAATGATAAGTAAGGAATGTTAACATAGATATTTGGATGTGTCATCGCTGGTGTATAATTGACCTGTGACGCCGGAAAGAAATTGAACCACACCAAACCAACGGTTACCATAAGAGTAAGGTAAATACTTTTATGGGAGATGACCGTATGATAAGGAGTGGGCTAATTAATATGATACGCGAAAAAGCACAAAAATGGAAGAGTGAATATGCCATAGGCAAGGAACTTGGCATATCAAAAAACACAGTAAAAAAATATTTAAGCCAGCCAAAAACAGAACATGGGCTAAAGGGAAGAACAAGGCCATCAAAACTTGATCCGTTTAAACCAAAAATAAATGAAATGCTGGAGAATGGTATATTTAACTGTGTAGTGATTTTAGAAAGATTAAAGGGAATGGGCTATACAGGTGGTATCACCATTATCAAGGACTATGTGAAACCATTTAGACCGGCTAAAAGTGCTCCGGCAGTGCGAAGATATGAAACACTGCCCGGTAAGCAAGCACAGATGAATTGGGGCATCATTCACTACATAGATGAAAAAGGCATTATTCATAAAACTCTCGTTTTCGTAATGATACTATGCAATTCAAGGTGCAAATATATTGAGTTTACTAAACGTTGTGACATTTACAGTCTTTTTAAGATGCATGGTAAACGCTTTTGAGTATTACGGAGGAGTTCCGAAAGTAGTTTTGACGAATAGAATGAAAACTGTAATCAATGGCAGCGAAGCAGAAAAGCCGTTATGGAACAGTAGGTTTGAAGATTTTGCTGCAGATATGGGATTCGTAACGAAGGTATGCCGTGTAGGAAGACCTCAGACAAAAGGAAAAGTAGAACGTCTAGTAAACTATGTAAAGGATAATTTTCTACTTGGAAGGCAGTTTAAGGATTTACATGATTTAAATACTCAAGCACTTGAATGGTGCAAGAAAGTAGACAGTAAAATTCATGGAACTACTAGAGAAATTCCTCTTGAAGCTTTAAGTAGAGAATCCCTATTGCCCCTGCCGGATAAAGCAATTCGAGACAAATATAGATGGGAAAGAAGAAAAGTAACAAGAGATGGATTTGTAAACTATGATGGTGCCAAATATGGTATACCTTGGCAATATAGCGGCAGAGAAGTAAGAGTAAGGATATACGATGAATTCTTTGAAGCTTACTATGGAGAGGTAAGAGTAGCTCGTCATAAGATAGAATATGCTTCAGGCAAGATAATATGGCTTAAGGGTCAATATCAGGATCTTGCTGAAAAAGGCGGTATAGCAGTTTCTCTTCCTATAGCCAGGAAGAAGGAAACAGAAACTGTAGAAATACGACCTTTAAGCGTATACGATGTGCTGGCTACTCTTGCTTTTGTGGCAAGGAAAGAGAACGTAATTTTTTTAGGACCTTCTGGAGTGGGCAAAACCCACCTAGCAGTATGTCTTGCTATGTAAGCCCTAAGCTCTGGTATGACGGTATATTATACTAGTTTGTCACATCTGATAGCAGATTTAAGAAGGCAGCACAACAAGATAAACTAGAACGCAGATGACATGTATATACCAGACCTGACATACTGATTATTAATGAAGTAGGATATATGCAGTTAGATCGTGCCTCAGCGGAGTTGTTTTTTAGAGTTATATGCTCACGGTATGAAAACGGCAGTATCATACTAACCAGTAACAAATACTTTGGAGATTGGGGTGAGTTGATGAATGATACAGTAATAGCTACAGCTATACTGGATAGATTACTTCATCATGCACATATTATATATATAAGGGGTGAGAGCTATAGGCTGAAGGATAGGCTTAAAACTAGCGTTAGAGTTGTTCCTCCCGGCTGATATTCCAATATTGGATAACTCAGCACAAAGGGAAATCAATCATCAACAATCTGACGATTAATGACCGTCGATTGGGTCAATTCTCAACCGGTTATTCGGTCAAAAATATTCCGGCGTTGACAGATGTACAAAAAAGACTTACAACGAGGGAAATATCTGAGCAAATTGAGGATATCTATGGATTTGAGGTTAGTGAGGACATGCTTTCAGATATCACTAACGTTTACCCCAATTGCTTTTATAGATGCTGAACACTTTTCTGCAAGGGATAACGGATTATACGTAAACTTGCAGCTTGCACAATATTTGGGATTAATGAAGAAGGAAAAAAGAGGAATTAAGAAATCAATTGCTGTAGCCTATTCTCAGACAGAGTACCAGCATTGCATTGTACACCAGGTTAGAAACACTCTAAAGTATGTAGCGGAAAAGGATAAAAAGGAATTCGCATCTGATTTAGGAGTATCAATCAAGCCCCGTCAGAAGAAGCAGGATAGGCACAAATTAATTCTAATACACAGAATTATTTAAACTCCCAGCACAAGAATATTTAATTATAATATACTCATTGATAATATGTTATATTATTATTTTGGTACCCACAGTTATTGTATGTTTGCTACTGGGATAGAATTTATCTATTTTTTGATAAGTTCTACCATACCACAAATACCCCTGCATGGGAGTAAGGGATGGAAAAATCATCCCTTACTTATTTTTTAAAGTTTACCAGTGTAATATAATTCAATCAACTCTTTTAAATTGTTTGCTACTTTGATAAAATTACAGTTTACGTCAGATTCTTCGTGATCCCACCTATAGATACTTTCGTCTTTGATTCCGTCTTCTGTAATCTCATATCCGTAATAATCCCCACAACCGTTGGAGGCTACAAGCAGATAATGGTCTATGTTTTCGAATTCCTCATATCCCCTTAGACTCAAATTATTTTCGAGTATTTCTTGTGTTGAAAGTATGAAGTAGTTGTCCCCATTGAATTCCAGTAGTAGTTCTTTTATATCATCGGGTAAGATTACTTGGAGTTTGATTTCAACTTCCTGCACATGCTCAATACTTGCAGGGGCATTCGGTTTTACATAAGGGTGGTCTGGTGTAAGACCGATTAAAAATTCCTTCCACATAGTCAATACTCCTATAAATAATTTCTAAACCATGAAGAAACTTTTTTATGAAAGTCTGATTTTAAAGGCATTAGATTGCTGTAATCATGCGTACCGCTGAATTCCCTTGGTTTAATATGGTGTATTTCATATCCTGTCCAATCAATAGGTTTACCACCATTGTAACATTTTTCAACCCAAGCCTTATACGCTTTCCTTTCTGGTTCAGTGAGATTTGGCAATGGATTTGTTACTTTTATCCAAGTTGTTGCTGGTCTGGTCATAAATCTTCCAGTAATCGAGTCTGTATAATCTGGGTATAATTCCGCCTTTTTGTTGTAAAGTGCATCATCAGTAACACAGTCAACTTCATATCCATCTATTGTCCCATACAACCACGCTTGCCAGTATTTTGTAGAAGATGGAGTTGCTGTTACTTTGTTTGGTGATAAAATAGTTCCTATTCGAGATAATTGCTGTCTTTTTACAAGTGTGTTTGTTTTTCAGTATTCTGCACCATTGTATAGTGAAAGTGAAAGACTATACTTATTTACTGCCCCAACAAAATATGATGTAGCGTATACGTTAGTACCGTCACCGCCTAAATGAACTACATCTGTAAATAGTTTTAACCCATTCGTACCGAGTGTATTATTTGTAACAGAAGATTTGTCTGGAATTGTTATTTGAAACTTATATGTTAGTCCATTGTCACTACGTTCAGTGCTTAATAGTTTACATGTTGCCTTATTAGGTTTGAATTGGTCAAATACAGTTTGTGCACTTACTGAACTTATGAACACCGTGAGCATAAGACAAATTACTGTAAAAAAAGCAATAATTTTTTTAGATGGTTTGAACATTTTTTAATCCCCCCAATCTGTATTTTTTTGTATATACTAACGCAGACACACAACTTTTTTACATTTTAATTTGGAATTCCAAATGTTGTACTTGTTGTAACTCCATCATCGGTTTTCCAAAATTGCTGGTCTAGGATTAATGCCTTTAGTGGATTATCTGCTCCTGCTTGTATTACTTGGACTGAGAATATACCCAAAAGTAAAGTTAGTATGGTAAGCAGAACTACAACTCTTTTTTTATTGGCTCTCATTGCACTCCTCCTTTCGTTGTATGGCTGTATTATACGATTCTAGTTATTATCTTTCTTATAGAATGCTTTGTATTTGTGTGCTTACGGTAATGCCATATATAGATATTGTTGTATATAGTGTTAATAAGTTGTCTTGGTATCAATGACAACTCTTGCATATTATGGATTATTTATAGTGCAAATACATAGTAGCATATTTCTTACAATATGTTACCAAAGTTTTCTCTCAAAATATCAACCGATATTTTTTTCGATAACCCCAGATTACGAAAACATATGTTCTGACATAATTCTGTATAGATGTATTATATATTGGAATTACAGATAATGCATAAAACTTGTTGTAAACTCATCAAAGTTCCAAATTGCTGTTATATTTCAAAAGACAAGGTTTTGGAAATATAAGCATATATTAACTGAACAGATACTCGAAAATATCAACTGGACAGATATTTATGATATTGATTTAGAATATTAATTCAAAAAGCAACCTTGATATTTATGGTTAAGGATGTAGAAAAATTTGTGTATAGCTGACTAAATGTTTATAATGCTCCCCATTGTCAAGACATCTTTTTAGATTTTCTAAGTAATGTATGTTCGATGCTTCTAAAAGCTCTTGGGTATGATTTTGAATATAACCAGTCGTTCAGCTATTTTGTACATTAGCTAATGCAACGCGAGTAGAAAGTAGAATTTTTTTACAAGACGGAGCAATTAATAGGGATGTGATGGTTGGAATTACTTATCGTTCATTATCTGCTCCGTTTAAACACGATGGTAAAGCTTTAAAGCAAAAATTAATGGATGAGGGAGTAATAAAACCGGATATAATATATAATTAGCGTAAATAATCAATTCCACGCTTTTGAATGACAAATAACTATTACTCTTCATTTCAGCAGCATTCCCCATCGTTTGAACAATCACAGCTTGGCTCTCTTCCTGTAAGCCAGCCTGTAATTACAGCTGCGGCACATCCCACTCCGGAGTTAACAGTGATGGCGTTTGCGGGACAATTTTTTGCACAAGCACCGCACTCCATACAACGGTCTTTATATTCAATCTTTGCTTGTTTATCGCTCATAATGAAAACTCTATGGGGACAAACTTCCGTACATCTTCTGCAGCCAATACATTTTTCAGTTGACAGACGAAGTGTTACAACATTCTTCAAATATTTATGTTTCATAGTGTCCTCCTTTATGATAAGAAACAATTTATCAACAACAGAACAATCCCTGCTACTAATGAAATGGAAATAAGCGGTACTGCTATTTTCATTTCTTTTATGACCCCGGAAAAGGATGTATATGTTGACGAACCTGTGAAATTCATCGCCAAATAAGCCGACACTGACGGCAATACCAGCAAATACCCTATGGCAAGTAACAAGAAACCGGTAGCAAACCAATTGCTATACCAAATAAAACCCAATGTCCATAGCAGACCCAGCAACCAACCCTTCCATGCAAAAGCCCTGCCGGGAATAAAGGGAAGGAGCAAAGGTGTGATAACAGTACCCGTTATCACAGAACCTGCATAGGCAATGAAATCGAAAAGCCCAAAAGGTCTTGAAACGAACAGGTTTAGAATAAAAATTACGCCAAAGACCATCAATGAGGACTTTGCAGCAGTCACCAACTCCATTGGAGTGAGAACTAATCTGTCCCAAATTGTAAATTTTACGGTACGCATTTCTTCAGTAGCTGTGAAGCCTGTATCAAGAAAAGTCTTCAAATCTTTTGCCCTCACAGGTCCGTAAACTACGGAAAATCCTGTTTGTTTTTTCACTTCATGGGCACTCACACCAGTAGCACCTAACTGCGGCAATACCAGCTTCCTGTGCGTTACTACATCGGAAAGGCCGGTTTTCAATATGCGGCTCACCAATTCATCGGTGCCGAACGTACCTTTACCAGCGGCACACCATACATTGATACCCTTCGTATCAAGTATCAAAAGCCAACAATCTATACCTGATAACTCTTTTCTTAAAGTATCAAATGTCAGTTTGTAGTTTGCACTTACCAACACTGGAGATGAATGTTTTGGCTTGCCTATGGCATAAAGCCCCGGACTGATTTTGTAATTCATTCTGCCAATACCCCAGCGTACTTTCCATGCTCCGAGTATGTCTTTAAAGTGAAGATTGGTTGATACCACAGGAATGTTGCCATTGAGAGTATATACTTTGCCAATTACCCATTTATCATTTTCATTATACGGTGTAATGGATTCCATGTTGCAACAACTGCCGCCAGAGCAACAACATGAATTATCTTTACTCATTTTCTTCACATCCTTTACAACAGACTGTATCTTCTTTGCAGATGCAATTTTCTCTATTAGTGGTAATGTCGAAGAAAAATCGATTTATTTTGGCGACAGCATTCGTGTTCAATGAGTAATACGTCCACTTACCTTGTTCTCTGCCTTTGACCAGCCCGCATTCACATAAGATCTTCATGTGATGAGACAACGTGGATTGGGACATGTCGAATTTCTCTAAAATCATACAGGCACAAAGTTCCCCACAGGAGAGCATATCCACAATCATGGCTCTTTTAGGGTCCCCCAGAGCCTTGAATATTCTGGCATATTCCAGGTAATTCTCCATATCTGCACCTCAAATCTATAGATATCGATATGACTATTATATGCGTCAAATCGAAAAGTGTCAATATGAAACATTACCTTCCTTTATTATCAAGGTTTTGCAAGGATTTATTGCGAGATAAAGATTTCAAACCTTAAGTTATTAACATAATTTTCACACCTGTAATATTATTATGTTTACTTTTGAATTAGTTATTGATAGAATGAACAGCATTAATAGTTTTAGATAAATATGGGGGGAAACTGAAGAAAAGGAGAGTAAGTTTTATTTGCAAGCTCATTTCATGTGTGTTGTTGATCCAAATACTGACATCGTCAATAATTGGTTATTTTGGATTGAATCGTGTTTATGCTGAAACAGGAAGCATTTTGCTTATTGGTGATGTTGACGGTAACGGAGAAGTAAACAGTTCGGATTTTGCGTATATGAGAATGGTGCTTGTTGGTAAGAAAACCGGGTTTCCGGTTGAAGACCATATATGGGCATCGGATGTAAATGGCGATGGCCAATTCAACAGTATCGATTTGGCCAGTATGAGAATGTATCTGCTTGGTAAGATAGATGAATTACCAAAGCAGAAAATGTTGGCGACACCGACTGCAACACCAACAGTGACAGTAACAGCGACACCATCAAAGACAGTGACACCTACACCAACAAATACGATAAAACCAACGCCAACTCCGCAAGAAATTGATGAGAAATCTTGGGGGTTCAAGATTAAAGTTGAAAAAGATGAAGTATACCAATTTCCCATTCGTTTTTCGTCAAGGATTTATTGTATTGTAGTTAACTGGGGGGATGGCACAACTAGTGAAATAATCGATTATTCTACAAGTAAACATAAATATGAATCGGCAGGTACATACACAATAGAAGTAAGTTCCTTTTTATATATGCCACTTGAGTTATTACTACACCTTACTTTACAGATTGCTTTTACGGGTGTACTTATCTAACGGAAACTGAAATTATTGTAATTACAGTTGGAATCGGTTTATAGTATAAGAAAGATGTCAAGTTAGTGTGTATAACTTCTTTTTATTGAATGAGTTCACCGGTTCGATTCCGGTTGAGGGCTTAGGTTGAAAAGGTCTTGAAAAGTTAAAGGTCGACATATCAAGACCTTTTTCATATGTAACTTTATATAGCTCTAAATATATGAAAAAATAATTTATATATAATTCGATAAAAAGAGAAAAATATAAAATGAAGCAATACCGGCAGTATTCTAGCTGTGAAACATACTTGTTAATGCAGTTTGCTGAAATCTTGTATTTGCTCTCACGTTGGAATATAATAAACCCGTAACGTCTGAGCCGGAAGTGTTTATATTGGATTATTTATCGGCAGAGGTAGATATGCTAATATCTGAGGGGTGATTATATGAGGCCACCTAAAGTTTTGGATAATAAAAAATATAGGGTAGTGGATGAATTAAAAGCAGAACTTCGCAAAGGTTCAAAGTTATCAGTTATATCAGCCTACTTTACTATCTATGCCTATGCCGAACTTAAAAAAGAACTCAGCAAGATAGATAATATGAGGTTCATTTTTACCGAGCCTACTTTTGTGCATAAGGAGCAGGAACTGATTAGGGAATATTATATAGAACGTAACCCTGAAAAAAAGATATCCGGCAACGAATTTGAAATAAAGCTTAGAAATGAAATGAAGCAGGCGGCCATAGCGAAAGAGTGTGCAGAATGGCTGGAAAAGAAAGCAGAAATAAAATCTTTAAGAAAGGCCAATCCTGCCCAACCTAGGTTGGTTTATATAGAAAACACTGAAGATTGTGTTTCGATAAACGGAACTGTCGACTTTACTTCCGACGGTCTGGGTATTACCCCATCCAACAGATTGGACAGCAATATGTGCTTATACGGCAAGGACTATACTATTGGTTTTTTGCAAGCCTTTAATGAACTGTGGGAAGATGAAACTGCCGTTCAAGATGTAAAAGATAAAGTTCTTGAGCAAATGCGGATCCTGTATAAAGAAAATACTCCTGAGTTTATCTACTTTGTCACTCTTTACAATATATTCAACAACTACCTTGAAGAGTTGACCGAAGATAATATTGTTAAAAGCCGTACAGGTTTTAAAGAGACTCTAATCTGGAACAAGCTCTATAAATTCCAGAAAGATGCTGTTATGGGGGCCATTGATAAGATTGAGAAGTACAATGGCTGCATTATAGCTGACAGTGTGGGGCTGGGAAAAACTTTTACCGCACTGGCTGTAATTAAATACTACGAACTCAGGAATGATAGGGTTCTTGTAATTGTGCCGAAGAAACTTCGTGAAAACTGGACTATTTATACCCTGAATGACAAACGTAATATTTTTGCAGGTGACAGGTTTAATTATGATGTTTTAAACCACACTGACCTTAGTAGGACAAGCGGTTACTCCGGTGAGATTAACCTTGCCACAATAAACTGGTCAAACTACGATCTTGTTGTAATTGATGAGAGTCACAACTTTAGAAATAATCCGCCGGTAAAAGGGAGAATAACTCGTTATCAGCGGTTTATGAACGATATTATAAAGGCCGGTGTTAAAACAAAAGTGCTTATGCTATCGGCAACTCCAGTGAACAATAGGATGAATGATATAAAGAACCAAATAGCCTTTATAACGGAGGGCAGGGATGATGCCTTTAAGAGTGTGGGTCTCGATAGTATTGAATTTATTCTCAGAAAAGCACAAGCTGTATTTAACAGATGGTCCGAACTGCCTGACTCGGAAAGAACAACTGAAACCTTTGTCAACATGATGGATATGGATTACTTTAAGCTGCTTGATACCGTGACAATTGCCCGCTCTAGGAAGCATATACAAAAGTATTACAACTTGGAGGAGATAGGCAAGTTCCCTACAAGATTAACACCTGAAAACAGATATCCGGCAATCGATGTTATGGGTGAATTTCCTCCCATAGAGAACATAAACAAATTGATTAAAAAGCTTACCCTTTGCGTTTATTCGCCGTTAAGCTATGTGCTCCCTGAAAAAAGAGCCGCTTATGAAGAAAAATATGATATGGTGGTAGGTTCAAACAATAGTGTTTTTAGACAGATAGACAGGGAGCAAAGTTTAGTGGGGCTGATGCGGGTCGGTATCTTAAAAAGATTGGAAAGTTCTATCAATTCCTTTGCTTTAACCGTTGAAAATATTCTCCATAAAATAGATAAGGCACTCGAAGCTGTAGAACAAAGACAGTTTGACTACGATGCGGAATTGGATATCAATGAAATTGATATAGACGACCCGGAGTTTGACAGCCTTATGTTTGGCAGTAATGTAAAGGTTCTACTCCAGGATATTGACCTCATTAAGTGGAAACAAGACCTTTTATCCGATAAGGACAAGCTGGAGACCATATTATTGGAAGCTATGAATGTGACACCCGACAGGGATGCCAAGTTGATGGAGCTTAAAACCATTATAGAAGGCAAAATTCAAAAACCTATTAACCCTGGAAATAAAAAGGTTATCATATTTACTGCTTTTGCAGATACCGCCAGATACCTATACGAAAATCTGGCCGAACACTTTGCAAGGAAAGGTATTTATTCCGCTATTGTAACAGGAAGCGGTGACAATCGTTCCAATCTACCTATACCGAAGGAATTGAAGAAGTCAATTAAGTTGTCGGATATAAATACTGTATTGACCTTGTTCTCTCCTGTTTCGAAGGAATGTTCCAAAGTATATCCTGAAGTACATGAATATATTGATATACTTATTGCCACCGACTGCATATCTGAGGGGCAGAATCTTCAGGATTGCGACTATCTGATAAATTATGATATTCACTGGAATCCTGTCAGAATTATACAAAGATTCGGACGTATTGACCGTATAGGTTCACAAAACCAGTGTATTAAGCTGGTAAATTTCTGGGCTACCAAGGACCTGGATGAGTATATAAACCTTCAGCAACGTGTCAGAGGCAGAATGGTTTTATTGGATGTGTCCGCCACAGGAGAGGAAAATATCATTGAAACAGACTCCAACAAAGAGATGAAAGACCTTGAATACCGGAAGAAACAACTTGAAAGGCTTAAAAATGAGGTTGTGGATTTGGAAGATATATCGGGTGGAATTTCCATAACAGACTTGACTTTTAATGATTTTAAGATTGAACTTATGGAATATATGAAAAACAATAGAAAGCTATTGGATGATGCCCCGAATGGAATATATGCCGTAACAGAAATAGACGAAAGTGTAAAAGATGTCATTAAGCCAGGTGTTATTTTTACCCTTAGGCAAGTCAAGGACAGGGAGCAAAGCAAAGAGCAGAACCCGCTTTTTCCCTACTATATGGTATATATCACGGATGATGGTGAGGTGCAGCTATCCTTCCTTTACGCCAAAAAGATATTGGATTATTATAAAAAGCTATGCTCCGGTAAAAAAGGAGTATTGGTGGAACTGGTAGAGGAGTTTAACAAAGAGACCGAGGATGGTCGTAAGATGGAGCATTATTCGGATTTGTTGGAGGATTCCATTGAAAACATATTGGGCAAGAAGCAGGAGATTGGAGTTGCCAGTCTTTTTAGCAAAGGCGGCACCACCATGCCGAAAAGTAACTTTGATGGCGTTGAGGATTTCGAATTGATTACTTTCTTGGTAATAAAGGAGTAGGAGGAGTGGCTATGGATACATATAAATTTTTAAATATTCCTGATAGCTGCTTTGTCGGTACTACCATTTACAAAAAGCTGTTTTATGAAAATGCTGATTTGTCCTCCGGTGATAAATCATTGTTCACAGATACCATAAACAAGGTAATCTGGCTTTACTGCCTAAAACCTGAAACGATAAATATACCTGCGTATAAGGATGAAGTGCGGGAATATCCTGAGATTGAAGTTATAGAAGTCCATTTGAATAAAGATAATAGGCTAAATAGAATAGCAGAAGTTATAATGAGGACCATACCCTACCCTATGCTGCTGATTTTTGTGCTGGAAGATAAAAGGAAGCTTTATATGGCTCACCAGAGGACAAGCCAAAGTGACAGCAGTAGGAATACCATTGAGGAACTTATTTCCACTGACTGGCTCGATGAAGGAAGTGCTTTATTCCCTAAGCTTGATATAAAACAAATGCGGTTTACAAACTTATATACACTTTATAGTGACATTGTAGATGCCATCAGCATCTACAAGCTATCGGCCATTATGCCGACGGACGACAAAATAACAGGCATAGAGGCAAGAGAACTTTCAGCCAAGATAGAAGATATAGACCAAAGAATTTCAAGCCTAAGGTCTAAACTAAAAAAGGAAACCCAGTTTAATCGCAAGATGGAGTTAAACATTGAAATTAAGAAACTGGAACATAATAAAAGTAAATTACTTGGAGGAGATAAGATATGCTAGAGACAACTCTTACAGGCAAAACTCCAGACATTGCTGAAGAAAATATCAAAAAGTTAAAGGCAATATTTCCGGAAGTTATTACAGAGGGAAAGTTAGATATTGAAAAGCTTCGTCAAGTATTGGGTGAATATGTGGAAGATAGCACCGAACGCTACAACTTTTCTTGGAACGGTAAAGGACAAGCTTTGCGTATATCCCAAACACCTTCACTGGGAACATTAAGACCATGTAAAGAGGAAAGTAAAAATTGGGATGCAACCCAGAATCTTTATATAGAGGGCGATAACTTGGAAGTGTTAAAGCTTTTGCAGAAGAGCTACTATGGCAAGATTAAAATGATATATATTGACCCGCCTTACAATACAGGTGGAGACTTTGTCTACCCTGATGACTACCGCGATAGCCTTGAAAATTATAGGAGAGTTACAGGACAAGTAGATGGCAACGGCAAGCCGATAAGCACAAATACAGAAGCAAGTGGTCGTTATCATACGAACTGGCTGAATATGATGTACCCGAGATTAAGGCTTGCAAGGAACTTGCTCAGAGACGATGGAGTTATTTTTATCTCTATAGATGACAATGAAGTTCATAATTTGAGGAAGATTTGTGATGAGATTTTCGGGGAAGATAACTTTATTGCTAATTGCGTAAGAAAACGTCGAGATAGTCAAGCCAACTTATCTCAAAATATTTCTCCAATACACGAGTATGTAATTATATATGCAAAGCAATTTGGCAATATCCTCAATAAAGTTGCACCCTCATTGGATGTAAAAAGTTATAAAAATCCCGATAATGACCCTCGTGGACCATATACAACGATGCCTTGTACGAATGTTGGAGGAGCGGTTTATTCCATAGTTACCCCAACAGGAGCAACAATAACAGATGAATGGCGTTTTAAGAGAGAGACATTTGAAGAATTACTGCGAGACAATAGAATTGTTTTTCCGCGTGGCGGAGAAGGAAAACCGCGATATAAGATTTTTTTATCGGAAAAAATGGCTGAAGGCGTTTTAGCAAATACATGGTTTGATAATATTGCCTCGAACCAGGAAGGAACGCGTGAGCTAAAGGAACTGTTTGGAGGATTGTTATTTAACAATCCTAAACCGACAGGTTTGATAAAGTTTTTATTGGAACTAGGTTCTGATAAAGATTCCATAATCCTCGATTTCTTCTCCGGCTCCGCAACCACTACCCATGCCGTAATGCAGCTTAACGCTGAAGATGGTGGCAATCGTAGAGTTATTATGGTTCAACTTCCTGAGCCAATAGATGAAAATAGCGAAGCTTTTAAATCCGGCTATAAAAATATCGCTGAAATAGGGAAAGAGCGTATTCGCCGTGCAGGTGAGAAAATTAAAGAAGAAATTAAAGATACAGATAATATGGAAAACCTCGATATTGGCTTTAAGGTGTTTAAACTTGACACATCAAATATTCGCAAATGGCAGCCGGACTATGATAATTTGGAGCAATCCATACTTGATTATGTAGATAACTTTGTGGAAGGCAGGACTGAACTTGATGTTGTATATGAGATAATGCTTAAATACGGTCTTGATCTGGCTTATCCTGTTGATGAGTTTACGGTTGCCGGTAAGAAAGTTTATTCTATAGGTTATGGTATGCTTATGATTTGTTTTGATGATGAGATTACAACGGATGTTGCCAAGGGTATTTTGGCAAAAGTAAAAGAATTGTCACCTGAAAGCAGCAGAGTTGTATTCAAAGATAATGGATTTAAAACGGACAGTAACAAGACCAATATCAAGGAAATACTTAAATCCGGCGGAATTGAAGAATTTATAACCATATAGGGAGGTATGGACCCGATGAAACTGAAATTTGATAAGAACTTGGAATATCAACAGCAGGCCATAGCTTCCGTTGTTGATTTGTTTAGAGGTCAAACGCCTATGCAGACCAATTTTACTGTATCGGCATATAGCGGTCAAATAGGTATATTTGATACAAAAAACGGTATAGGTAACAGGCTTGAACTCGATGAAGAAGAAATACTTAAAAACTTGCAAGAAATTCAGCTTAGAAATGGCTTACCGCAAACCAAGGTTCTAAAAGCCGGAGGATATGACTTTGATATAGAGATGGAAACAGGAACAGGGAAGACCTATGTGTACTTAAGAACAATCTTCGAACTCCATAAAAATTATGGTTTTTCCAAGTTTATTATTGTTGTTCCCAGCATTGCTATAAAAGAAGGAGTTTACAAGAGTTTGGAGATTACAAAAGAGCATTTTAAAGAATTATATGATAATACAATTTATAACTACTTTGTATATGACAGTAACAAGTTGGAACAGGTCAGAAGCTTTGCAGTAAGTGATAATATAGAGATTATGGTTATCAACATAGATGCTTTTAGAAAGAGCTTTACAGACCCTACCAAAGAAAGCAAGGCAAATATTATTCATAGAGCAAATGATAGATTAAACGGCATGAAGCCGATTGAGCTTATTCAGGAGACCCGACCAATTGTTATCATAGACGAGCCGCAATCGGTAGACACTACTCCAAAGGCTAAAGAGGCAATTAAGTCCCTTAATCCTTTATGTACATTGCGATACTCTGCAACCCATGTGGAAAAACACAATCTTATATATAGGCTTGATGCAGTAGACAGTTATAATTTAGGTCTGGTTAAGCAGATAGAAGTTGCTGGATTTACAACTAAAGACTACCATAACAACGCATACTTGAAACTTTTGTCTGTGGACAATAAAAAATCTCCGATTACAGCAAAAATAGAAATGGATGTCAAAGACAAAAAAGGTGAAGTTAAACGGAAAGCAGTAATAGTCAAGCGTGGCGATGACCTTTATGATAAGTCCAATGGACGTGATGTCTATGAAGGATATATTGTTAGCGAGATTTATTGCGAGGAAGGAAATGAGTACGTTGCTTTTACGAGCAAACCGGATATTTTGCGTATAGGTAAACCTATAGGCGATGTGGACGACATGGCCATAAAAGAACAGCAGATTAGAAAGACAATAGAGGAGCACTTAAACAAAGAACTGGTATTGAACAAGATGGGAATTAAAGTTTTAAGTCTTTTCTTCATAGACCGTGTTGCAAACTACCGCTACTATGATGAAAATGGGAACCCTCAGAAGGGAATCTATGCGAAGCTTTTTGAAAAGCACTATAATGAACTGATAAGACTGCCTAAATATAATACTCTGTTTAAGGATATCGATTTGGATACTGCTGCCGAAGAGGTCCATAACGGATATTTTTCAACAGATAAGAAAGGTGTTTATAAAGATACCAGCGGTTCCACCACCGATGATGAGGATGCCTATAACTTGATTATGAAGGACAAGGAGCGACTCTTATCTTTTGATACCAAGCTTAGATTTATCTTCTCCCACTCGGCATTGCGTGAGGGCTGGGACAACCCCAATGTGTTCCAGATATGTACCCTGAATGAAACCAAGAGTGAGGTAAAAAAGAGACAGGAGATTGGGCGTGGGTTACGCCTTTGTGTAAATCAAGACGGAGAGCGGCAGTACGGTTTTTCTATTAATACGTTGACCGTTATGGCCAACGAAAGCTATGAGGAATTTGCAGAAGCCCTACAGAAAGAATATGAAACCGAGAACGGCATAAGATTTGGCATTGTAGAAACTCATTTATTTGCCAATATTCCGGTAAAACATGAGGATGGAAGTGTGAAATATTTGGGGCAGGAAGCTTCCGAAGCCATATTTAAAGGATTTTTAGATAACGGTTACATCGATGAAAAAGGTAAGGTACAGGACAAACTGAAAATTGCCATAAAAGAAAACAAGTTAATTGTGCCGGAAGAATATGAATCTGTAAGAACAGAGATTACAGCTCTTGCTAGAAAGGTATGTAGCGGCCTTAATATCAAGAATAATAACGACAAAAAAACTGTCAAGCTCAATAAGCAGGTCTATCTTAATCCTGAATTTAAAGAATTATGGGATAGGATAAAATACAAAACCACCTATTCTGTTGAGTTTGATAGTGAAAAGCTGATTAGCGAATGCTGTAATGAAATGCAGAGGAGCTTGTCTGTAAGCTCTGCAAAGCTTATATATACGAAAGCGGGACTTGATATAAGTGCCGGTGGTGTTGTGGCTGAAGAGTCGGATAGATATGCTGTGGTTTTGGATAATCTGCAAAACAATCTTCCGGATATTATTGCTTATCTGCAAAACGAAACCAATTTAACGAGAAAGACTATTGCCGAGATACTGCTAAGGAGCAAGACATTACATTTATTCAAGAAAAACCCTCAAAGGTATATGGAACAAGTTGCTCAAATAATAACAGCCAAAATGAGGCATATGATAGTTGACGGCATTAAATACACTAAGATAGGCGACGATGAATATTACGCTCAAGAACTCTTTGAGGCTGAGGAGCTTACCGGTTACTTGTACAAGAACATGATGGAAAGTAAAAAGTCGGTATACGAATATGTGGTATATGATAGTGCCAATGAAGAAAGCTTTGCCAAAAGCTTTGAAGACAATGAAAGAGTAAAGTTGTATGCAAAGCTTCCCGGTTGGTTTACCATACCGACTCCATTAGGCAGCTATAATCCTGACTGGGCTGTACTAATCGAAGCAGACGGCAAGGATAAGCTGTACTTTGTGCTGGAAACAAAGGCTGATACCACGTTTGATGCCCTAAGGCCAACAGAGAGTGCTAAAATTAAATGCGGGAAGAAGCATTTTGAGGCTCTAGGCAATGAAGTAACTTTTGAAGATGTAGATGATTTTAAAGAATTTATAGAGGACAGAATAGTGATGAAGTAGGACTTTTGTTGAAAACTGAAAATAAAAGTAAATTACTTGGAGGAAATTAGGAATGCTAGAGACAACACTTACGGGCAAAACTCCAGACATTGCTGAAGAAAATATCAAAAAGTTAAAGACAGTATTTCCGGAAGTTATTACAGAGGGAAAGGTTGATTTTGAAAAGTTACGTCAAGTATTGGGTGAATATGTGGAAGATAGTACCGAACGCTACAATTTTACTTGGAACGGCAAAGGGCGGGCATTGCGTATATCCCAAACACCTTCATTGGGGACATTAAGACCATGTAAAGAGGAAAGTAAAGACTGGGATACAACCAAGAACCTTTACATAGAAGGTGATAACCTGGAAGTATTGAAGCTGTTGCAAAAAAGCTATTACGGCAAGATTAAAGTTATATATATAGACCCACCGTACAACACAGGAAAAGACTTTGTCTATAAGGATAATTTTCACGATAACCTTGCAAACTACAAGAAAATTACAGGACAAGTGGACAGCTATGGTAAAACAATAAGTACAAACACGGAAACTAGCGGACGCTACCATACTGACTGGCTTAATATGATGTATCCCAGACTTAGGCTTGCAAGAAACTTGCTGACTGATGATGGAGTTATTTTTATAAGTATTGACGATAATGAGTTATACAATCTAAAAAAATTATGTGATGAGATATTTGGAGAAGATAATTATGTTACTGAGTTTGCATGGGAAAAAAAGAAAAAGCCTTCATTTTTACACAGGAATGTAGGTAAACTGAACGACTATATTTTATGCTATGTAAAAAATGCATTAACTTCTACGGCATTCTCGGTGGAAACAACCACTGAAGGTAAAAAATATCCTTTTAACAATGCCGGAAATGGATTGACAACTCTTACTTTCCCTGCAGGAAGTGTTAAGTTTAACATGCCGGATGGTGAGGTGCATCCGCAAGACATGTCTGAGGGGGCAATTATCACACGGCTGTTGGACACTGTTCATATTTCCAATGGATACAATAAAAATAGTTTCCGACTTGAAGGTGAATGGAGATACTCGCAGGCAAAACTTGATGAAATTGTCTCTAACTCTGAAGAAATAACAATAAGCAAGATACCTTTCCGTCCCAATCATGTTAAAAAGGGAGGAGAGGTGAAAAAAATGAAAAATGTTTTAAGTCCGACCCATTATCAAATGGAAACGAATGAGGATGCAACGCAGCAATTGGTTGATTTGTTTGGAGTAGCTCTGTTTGACAACCCAAAGCCGGTAAAACTGTTAAAGTATCTGGTACGAGCAGTTACATATGATGATTCCGATGCCGTTATTCTTGATTTTTTCTCCGGCTCCGCTACCGCCGCCCATGCTGTAATGCAGCTTAATGCCGAAGACGGTGGCAATCGCAAGTTTATTATGGTTCAGCTTCCGGAACCGACAAATGAAGACAGTGAAGCTTTCAAATCCGGCTATAAGAATATCGCTGATATAGGTAAAGAGCGTATTCGCCGTGCAGGAGAGAAAATTAAAAAAGAATATAAGGATAAAGAGAATATGGAAAAACTTGATATTGGCTTTAAGGTGCTTAAACTTGACACTTCCAATATCCGAAAATGGCATCCGGATTATGATAATTTGGAGCAGTCCATACTTGATTATGTAGAGAACTTTGTGGAAGGCAGGACTGAACTTGATGTTATATATGAGATTATGCTTAAATACGGTCTTGACCTTACCTATCCGGTTGATGAGTTTGCAATTGCCGGTAAGAAAGTTTATTCTATAGGTTATGGCATGCTTATGATTTGTCTTGACAATGAGATTACAACGGATGTTGCCAAGGGTATTTTGGCAAAAGTAAAAGAATTGTCACCCGAAGGCTGCAGAGTTGTATTCAAAGATAATGGATTTAAGACAGACAGTAACAAGACAAATATCAAGGAAATACTTAAATCCGGCGGAATTGAAGAATTTATAACCATATAGGAAGTTATGGGCTAAATGAAGCTTAAATTTTATAAAACTTAGAATATCTTATTCTTTAGTGTTTTTTTCACTGGAAAAACATTATATAATAACATTATACAAAAGATAGAAAGGAAAAGGGTAATGGAACGAATTTACATAATTCAAGGAGACATTACAAAAATTGAAGCTGATGCAATAGTAAATGCAGCAAACAATTTGCTTCTTGGAGGCGGAGGAGTGGATGGTGCCATCCACAGGGCTGCTGGTCCCGAGCTTTTGGAGGAATGTCGAAAACTGAACGGATGTGAAACTGGGGAAGCCAAGATAACCAAGGGTTATAATCTTCCTGCAAAGTACGTGATACATACGGTTGGGCCAATCTGGCGAGGCGGAAATAGAAACGAAGGTCCGTTACTTGCTGCTTGTTATAGAAATTCATTGAAGCTTGCTGTGGAGAACGGGATAAAAACAATTGCTTTTCCGTCCATTAGTACCGGAGCTTACCGATTTCCTGTAAATCGGGCAGCTAAAATAGCTATGCAGGAAATATGCAAATTTTTGGAAGAGAATGACAGTATAGAAAAGGTGACCATGGTTTGCTTTGATGAGGGAACAACGGAAGCCTATAAAGAGGCTTTACGGGAAATTGAGGAAAATAAGTGCAATTAAGTATGAAAAATTCGTCGAAGAGATTTCGCTAGGCAGGAAGCCTGAAGTGTCTAGGCATTTATCAAGCTTCCTGCAATGTGATGGGCAACGAAAGGGGTGCTTTTAAAAATCGCCCAGCCACTCTAATGCTTCTTCAAAAGTTTTAAAATACTCCGTTACTAATTTGTCACTACCATGCAATCGATGACGTTGTGCTTGAACCTTAATTGCTGCGGCTTTGCCGACTACATATGCAATTGCTGCACAACCATCTGCTTCCAAATTCTTGTGGAGATCTGCAAAAATCTTTTGGCATTCGGGGTCAATTATCGGATCCATTTTTTCGCACCCGATAACCCATGCCCATCTGCCACCTATTTCTTTTACTTTGCGTTTAATTTCACCTATCATCCATATAATATCATCCTTAGGAACCTTTCCGAATCCGTCAGTAATGATTATGTTTTTTTTAGGTGAGTCGTAAAAAACTACAGCTCTGGTTTTACTTTCGCTCATATACATGACCTCCTTCATGTTTCTATGTACTTTAAACAAGTTTATTAAGCCGGATTTTAACTCTAATGGTATATATCGCTTAATTTTGCAGTAATAATGTTCATTATTTCAGTGATTTCCGATACCCTTTCATCTCCTTCAACGGATGTAATGGATAGCTGGTCTATGGCATTAAGGACATTACTGGTGTATTGGATAACTTCCTGCGAGGTTATATTGAATTCAGAGGCAATGCCACTGATAATAGAAGCATCTTCGCTGTATTTCTCAGCAATGTCAAGCATTGAAGCGTAATCATTATTAACATTTACCGATACGAATTCCAATAGGCTGTTTGAACAATAGGTAAGGTTATTTACTGACTCAATTACCATCTTTGTGGCATTTTGAATTTCAGATACGGTTTTTTTGGATTGCTCTGCGAGTTTTTTTATTTCATTTGCCACCACAGAGAAACCTCTTCCGGTTTCACCCGCCTTTGCGGCTTCTATAGCTGCATTCAATGCAAGAAGATTGGTTTGTGATGCTATTTGCAAAATTGTTTGGGACAAAATGTTTATTTGATCTACAACATTAGCATTTTTAATTGCTTCTTTCAGTCTTTCTTTTGTTTCTCCAAGGACTGCCAGTGTTTTTTGCTGGGATTTTATAACATTATTCTTTGTCTCCTCAGCACTTCTACTTATTTCTTCAGAAGTTGATACTCCCTGTACAGCTCTTTCAGTCAAAGCCTGTGTCTTGTCAACAATATCTAATGCACTGCAAGCCATGCTTTGAGAGGAAGCCGAGATTTCCTTCATTACAAATCTAAACTTTTCAACAGCACTGGATAATTCTTTTATATTTTCGATTATATCAACCGAATCGGTAGGAAATTGCTCCACTACATCATCATCGTCATTGCCTTTAATATTGCAATCTTTAGTTGTCTGTAAATAATCGGTTAATGTTGCTATTGCTGTGGAAATTGCATCAATACTGTCTTTCAGTGGCTTGGAGTTTTCGGTTGTATCTTCCGGATTACTACTTGAAATTAATGAATTTATATGCTTAACCAAATCTTTTAGGGGTTTGTCGATTGAGTGTTGAAGAATTCTTGAATATAGCACTGATGCAAAGATACCTATAAGTAGAATTACCGATATACTGATGAGTTTTAATACCTTGTTTATTTGCAAGCAGCTTATTATGGCCATGATACACAATAGTGGCATTGAAGAACATGAAGAAATCATTATTTTTGTTTTTAATTTTAGATTATTGAATAATACAGTCACAAGTAAAGTCACCTCGCAATATAAGTATTAGCTAATATTAGAGCTATTTGCTATTATTGGAAAAAAGCCAACTTTAATATATTTATCGGAAAAAACTTGGTAACAATTAAATGAAATTGTATTTTTGCAATAAAAAATTTTCTAATTTTGGAAGTGTCAAAATTGCTCGGAAATTTAATAATATTGAAATCTTTTGTAAAATTAAATATAATTAAAACGCAATTAATTGTTTTGTATAGTATAGCGGTTAAAGGGGTTGAACCGTCATTTCTTCAGCTAGGACTCTTTTTAGAGATTTTTATGCAGTTTGTAAGAAATTCGTCTGAAAGTTATTAATGAGCTGCCTATGGAAGATAATAAACGGTCAGCTTGTTTGGAATTTCAATACTTAAAATTAATACGAGGTAAATATTAATGGGGGCTAAAACAATAAAATTTTTACTTGTCAGACCGAAATTTTCGTCTATAATAGCAAATTTGGAGCCTTTAGGTCTTGAGTATGTTGCAGGACTTTGCAGAGACCTAAATATCGAATGTGAAATTTATGATGAATTTCAATATTCCCGATATTTCCGTTTTGGTAGATTGGTGAGGAAAATTAAAGAGGGAGGCTTTAATTTTGTAGGATTCAGTTCTAATGCCAATACAACCGATTATATTTTGAATACGGCCAAAAAGTTGAAAAAGAAGTTTCCCGACCTTTACATCACGGTGGGAGGTCCTGAGGCAGAACTTAATTATAAAGATTTTTTCACCGAGGATATAGATTTTGTATACCATGATAACGGCTTGAATTCAATGAAAAACGCCCTGTTAGGGGGTTTTTCACCGGATATTCTTGAAAAACAGACTGGGGTATGTTTCAAGGTAGACAATAAATGGATTGTAAAGGAGAAGGGAAAGCCGGTTGACTGTTTTATAACTCGTCCGGACAGAACTGCTTTTCGAAAGGGATTAAAGAAGAATTTTATCTTTCTTAAGGGTAGTTTCGCTCTTGTTAAAGCTTCTTTCAGTTGTCCTTTTTCCTGCACCTTTTGTTACTGTGCAAAAATGAACAGCGGAGTCTATACCGAACGTGACATTTATGATGTCGTCGATGAGATAGAAGAACTTGACCATCCGAGAATATGGCTTATTGACGACACCTTTTTTATTGATAGGGAACGGGTCAAAGTCTTTTGCAATGAAATTATCAAAAGAAAGATTGACAAACATTTTATGGCCTATTCAAGGGCGGATTTTTTGGCGGAGAATCCCGATATAATGCCTCTTATGTATAAAGCCGGATTCAGAGATATTTTAGTAGGGCTAGAGGCAATAAATGATGAATTTCTCGAGGATTACAACAAGCAGACCTCAAAGGACATAAACATCAAGGCCATTAAAAACTTAAGAGACAATAATATTGTTTGCAACGGCTTGTTTGTCGTCAGCCACAAGTCAACAAAGCAAGATTTTAAAGCACTGCGTAAATTCATAAAAGAAAATAATCTATTATGGGTGGTATTTGGAATATTTACTCCCTATAAGGGTACCGATGCCTATGAAGAGTACAGGGACCGTCTGGTAAAGTTCAAATCAAAGCGGCTTGACGGTTTGCACATTACGATAAAGCCTGAAAAGATGTCTTCTTTTATGTTTATGGTTAGAGTTTATATGCTTTATGTTTATACTTATCCTAAAATTTGGTTTAGAACTTTATTTAAAACGGCTTACGACACTAAAAAGACAGGATGGTTTTAAAGGGTACTTTTAAAAAACTTTGCTGTCTCTAAAAATGAGATTGGTTTTGAAATGAAATATATGAGGTGTCTTTTGAAATGACCTAAAGAAAGGTGGATACTTTATGGGCAGGCAGAAATATTTGTTGGTAAGGCCGCATTACGATAAAAGGGTGGCCAGTGTCGAACCCTTAGGCCTAGAATATGTGGCCGGGGCAATCAGGGAGGAAGGACGGGAATACATCTTCCACGATGAAGGACTCTATAATTGCTTTTTTAGATTTAAGAGGATAGTGGATAAAATAGAAAAACATGATATAACAATTGCCTGCTTTACGGTTATGTCCAACAAAGCATGGTATGTTCTTGAAACAATAGCAAAGCTGAAAAAGCTTAAACCCCATTTGAAGATCATGGTTGGAGGTCCGGAGGTAATTATCAATCATCAGGATTTCCTTTTGGAGGATATTGATTTTGTCTACTACGACCATGGGTTGGATTCATTTCGGGAAGCCGTTAGAAACGATTTCGAAATAAATTCTCTAAAATCATTAAAGGGAATTGCCTATAAAGAAGAGGGACAATGGGTTCAGAAACCATGCGGGGAGCCTATTACCGATTATAATGTCAAGCCTGACAGAAGTTTGTTTTATGAGAACCGAAAGAAATATAAAATTATAGCAAAAGGTTGTTTTTCAGTGATAAAATCGGCCTTTTCCTGCCCGCAGAAGTGCAATTTTTGTATTTCAAGGCAGTTTAACGGCTGCTTTTATGCAGAGAGACCTGTTGATAGTGTTGTAAATGAGATTATTGAGATAGACAATGATAAAATATGGATATGCGATGATGATTTCCTTGTAAATAAAGAGCGTGTAATCGAAATTTGCAATAAACTTATAGAAAGAAACTGTTATAAGACGTATATGATATTTGCAAGAGCCGACAGCATAGTCCAATGTGAAGATATTATGCCTTTATTGTATAAAGCCGGTTTTAGGGATATGCTTGTCGGGCTCGAGGCGGTGAATGATGAGATACTTGGCTCCTATGACAAAAATTGCAGCGTCGAGATAAACGAAAAAGCGGTGAAGATTCTTAGGTACAATAAAATGGTATGTAACGGGCTTTTTGTAATAAATTATGAATTCAGTCATAGAAACTTTTACGAGATTCATCGTTTTATCCGCAAGCAGAAACTGACCTGGGTTTTGTTCAGCATTTTAATACCCTTTAAAGGGACCAAAGTTTACGAGGAAAACAAAGACAAGCTTTATAAGTATACCTATAAAAGGACTGACGGAACGAAGATTTTAATGAGACCGACAAAAATGCCCGGGTTTCTGTTTCAAATTCAGTTTGCTTTGCTGTATTATATCAATTACCCAAGGATATACTTGGCAAGCTTTTTAAAAACCTACGATAAAAAATATGCAAACAGAGGTCCGAGATAATGAAGATACTTCTTATCAAACCTGAAACAGTGGGAATCTTTAGCTATACGAATCTAGTTGACCATGAACCGCTGGAATTGGAATATCTTTATACGGCACTTAGAAATCATGGGCATGAGGCCTTTATTTACGATAGAAGGCATGACCTGACTCCGCTAAAGAGAAGGCTTAAGCAATTTCTTCCCGATATAGTGTGTATTACCGGATACATCACGCAGGAGAAGCTGATGAAAAAACTGACACGCTTGGTAAAGAGCTTTAACTCCAATATTACTGTTATAATAGGGGGAAGCCATGCCGAAATAAATTATTCGAATTTCTTCGATTCTCAAGCCGATTATATTTATCATTTAAGCGGGCTGGAATACTTTTTAAAGTTAATAGATCATATTGAGAACAAAAGCTCAGCTGCTGTATTAGACCAAATCTATGGAATATGTTATCGGGAAGAGGGAAAGTGGAAGGTAAATAAGAAGGTCATTGAGGATCCTAACGATCTGCCGCAGGTGGATAGGACTTATTTCTATAAAAATAGAGAAAGATTTAGGTATCTGACTTTCCACCCGCTGGCATTGGTGAAAAACTCCTATAGCTGTAAAAACTCCTGTACCTTCTGCTATTGCACCAATCGAAATTCAGGCAAATACGCTTGCAGGAAGGTTGAGGACCTGGTTAATGAAATTATGGTAACCGATGCTCCCAATATCCATATTACCGATGATAATTTTTTGACCGATAGACAATATCTTCAGGAATTTGTCAAGTTGATACGGGAGAAGAAGATTGAGAAAAGATATTTGATATATGGAAGAGCCGATTTTATCGCACAAAATGAGGATCTTATGGCAGAACTTAAGGACATAGGACTTTCTCTCGTAATGGTAGGTTTGGAAGCGACATCGGATACGGAGCTTAAAGCCTATAATAAAAAGGTGTCGCTGAGTCAAAACGAGGAATGTGTAAGAATACTAAGCAAGCTTGGAATTATTTGTGCGGGGCTGTTTATAGTTCATCAGGGTATGTCCAAGGATGAATTCAAAGCTCTATACAAGTGGATAAAGGCACGGGATATTATTCCCACCATATCGGTCTTTACTCCAATGCAAGGGTCGGCCGATTATCCAAAATACAAGGATCGGCTCATAACTTTAGACCCGAGGAAACAAGACTTGTTTCACTGCATTTTAAAACCGAAGCACATGAGTGTTATGAGGTTTACTCTTGAATATTACAAGCTTTCGATAAAGCTGGCTTGGTCCCGGAGAAAAACACCGCTTTACTCATGTATAAACTTTGGTTCTGTGATTTTTATATTTAAAGTTCTTTTGATAAAACTGAGGCGTACTTTTATATTTTAAAATTTATTATACCTTTATTGGAATATATGGTGAATAGTTTACAATAATTTAATCTTGATAGGAAGGTTTGTATTATGTATAATCCTAATTGATAGAGAAGAATGCGGATATGCACCTGCAGGGGGCGCAGCAAAGATCGTTTGATAACTGTGCAGGTAGTTGATTTTTGTATCGCCTCGTAACGAATTTCATTCGTTTTAAAAGTTTCTTCTCTATTTTTTTATGTAAAGGAAAAAAGTTTTGTAATATATAGCTTTCTTTTTAGGAGACATTATGGATTACTTGGATAGAATAGAAAACCCCATGGAATGGGAAAAATACTATGCCTATTGCGAAAACAGCGGCCATATCGGGAAAAGAGATTTGTTTGTGCTTCGGGAGTATATCGATGGTCGAAGGTACAACGCTGTTTTGGAGAATATTAAGAATAATGTCCCGTTTCCATATCCTAAGAAATTTATTTTGAACAAGGTGGGTGCAGATAAAAAGAGAATAGTGTATTCGTATGATGAAGCCGAGAAATATGTGCTGAAGATTATTGCCTTTTTACTGCATGAAAAGGACAAGATTTTTGCAGACAATCTCTTTTCGTTTAGGCATGACCAAGGGGTTAGAAAAGCAATAGAATACCTTGTAAATAAACCGGATATCAGTGAGTACTACTCGTACAGGTTAGATATTCATGACTATTTTAATTCTGTGAATGTCAAAAGGATACTGCCCCGTTTGCAAAAGGTATTGGAAAATGAGAGAGCTACCTATAACTTAATTGAAGAAATACTTAAAAATCCCTTTGTGATTGGTGAGGATGGGGAAATAATAGAAGAACGTAAAGGAATTATGGCCGGTGTGCCGATATCATCCTTTTTGGCCAATCTATACCTGACGGATTTGGATTGGCATTTTCAGGATAGAGGGATTATCTATGCGAGGTATTCCGATGACATAATTGTTTTTGCAAAATCGAGGGCAGAATTGGAGGAATATCGGGAATATATAGAAAGTTATCTGTCTCAAGAAGGTCTTAAACTGAACCCTAAAAAGATTTATTATTCGGAGCCGCATGAACAGTGGAGCTTCTTGGGGATAAAGTATAAAGACGGAGTGGTGGATGTATCCGATGTTTCACTTAAGAAGATGAAGGCTAAGATGAGAAGAAAGGCCAGGGCACTTTACAGGTGGAAGAAAAGGAATAATGCTTCAAGTGAAAGAGCTATTAAAGCATATATTAAAGTGTTCAATAACAAGCTGTATAATAATCCGAATAAAAACGAACTTACCTGGACAAGGTGGTTCTTTCCGTTAATTAATACATCGGAAAGTCTTCACAAATTGGATGGATATATGCTTGAATGCATTCGCTACATAGCAACTGGAAAGCATACAAAAGCAAATTACAATCTTAGATACCATACAATTAAAGAATACGGATATAAAAGCTTGGTAAACGAATTTTATAGGAAAAAGCAACATAAATTGCAGGAAGATAATTGCTTTGAGGAATTTTTGATTTATTGAGGAGAAAAAGATGAAGATATTGCTGATTCGTCCCCGTCCCCATAAGGAAACCATAGGACTTCAAAGTGTGATGATATGTGAGCCGCTTGAGCTTATGCAGCTTTCGGCTGTACTGAAGGCCAACGGGCATGAAGTTGAAATTGTGGATATGATATTGGAGAAAAAGCCGGTAGAATATTTTATCCGCAAGTTTTCACCCGAGCTTGTGGGTATATCCGGTTATATCAGTCACATCGGAGTCATGAAACAATATGCAGAAATTATAAAGAAAATTAACAAGGACATTAAAGTGGCTGTTGGAGGAGTCCATGCCACCGTTTGTCCCGATGACTTTAAATGTGAATATATAGATTATATAGCAAGAAGTGAAGAGGATTTTTATAAGGCAGCAAATTGTAAAGATACAACTAAACGCTATCCCGACAGGAATTTACCCAAAAGATATACCGATAAATACTATTATTTGTTTGCCCATAAATGTGCACTTATCAAAACATCTTTCGGGTGCCCCTATAATTGCAACTTCTGTTTTTGCAGGCAAATTTCGCCCTATAAGGCGAGAAAGATTGACGATGTTATAACAGAACTTCTGCAAATACCTCAAAAAGAGGTTTATATTGTGGATGACGACTTTTTATTCAACCGTGAAAGGCTTTGGGAGTTTTATGATAAAATTAAAGAGAACAAAATAGAAAAGAATTTCCTGGTGTACGGCAGAGCAGACTTTATAGCGGCAAATGAGGATGTTATAGAAGCTTTATCGAAAGTCGGTCTGAATTCGGTAATTGTGGGAATAGAAGCTTCGACGCAGAAAGAGCTTGACGGATTTAACAAGAGAACGAAAATTGAAGACAATGAAAAAGCCGTGGGAATTTTAAAAAAGTACGGTATAGAATGTTATGCCACTGTGATTTTGGGTGTGGACTGGGACAGGAATGATTTCAAAAATCTTTATAGATATATAAGGCATTTAGGCCTTGTCTTTGTTAATCTCCAGCCTTTTACGCCAATGCCGGGTACGCCGTATTTCGATGAATACAAGGACAAATTGATTATTCCGTATAACGAGCATGAAAAGTGGGACATGGCACATCTTGTAATTAAGCCTGGGAAAATCAGTGCAAGAAGGTATTATTATGAGATTTTAAAGCTTTATTACAAGATAACCTTAAGGCCGAAAAATGTGGTTTATATGTTTAGACGCTACGGAGTGGGAACGACATTGAAATTGTCGATAGGTGCGGCTCAAATCAGCCGGCAGTATATAAAGAAGATTATTAGAGGAAATTAAAACGGGGAAGTTTGAAAAGAGAATTACTTAAAAGATATTTCAGTTGTATTGACTTTTATTTGTCTTAAGTAAAATGAGGGGGTTTTTGTGAAGATATATTTTATTCAATCAACACCTTACTATGAAGGCAGAAAACTGATTAAAAAATCACGACTGTATTTTGTGGGCCTGGCTCCAGCAATATTAGCCTCGCTTGTTCCCGATTGTGAATTTGAATGTTGCCTTGAGACAATTGAGGATGTCAATTTTGATTCCGATGCGGATATAATTGCAATATCCGGTATGGGACATGCGGTTGTCCGAAGCATTGACATTGCAAAAGAGTTTAAAAAACGGGGGAAAACGGTGGTTATGGGAGGCTATATGGCAAGTCTCATGCCCAAGGAAGCAAAAAAGTATTGTGACAGTGTTATAATCGGAGATGGGGAAATTGCCTTTCCGAAACTTGTTTCCGATTATAAAAAGGGTTGTTTGCAGGAGTTTTATGATATTCCTCTGCAAACTTTAAGTTATCCTCTTCCCAAATACGAGATTTTCAAGGGTAAAAAAATCGGGGATTTTTTGCCGGTTCAAGCAGGAAGGGGATGCCCTAATTCATGCTCCTTTTGCTCCGTTTACTGCCTGTATAAAAATCGCTATATGCGGCGTGAAATATCCGAAGTCATAAGGGATATAAAATATATCAAAGAATTGGGATATAAAAAGTTTCTGCTATTAGACGACAATATACTTTCCGATAGGGAGTATATTTTAAAGCTTTGTGAAGAAATTGGGAAGCTCAATATGACCTGGCTTTCCCAGTGTGAAATTTCCATTGCCGATGATGAGGAAGTATTAAAGGCTGTTGCCGAAAGCGGATGCATTTCCCTGTCTTTCGGGATTGAAAGCATATCCCAGGAAAGCCTTAATGCCATGCATAAGTCTTGGGCAAAAGTGTCGAGATACAGTGAACAGATAAGGAAAATCCAAGCTGCCGGTATCGATGTCTCCACCGAAATGGTTATAGGTGCTGACGGTGACACCGTTGAGAGCATCAGGAATACCGCTGACTTTATAACGGAGAACAAAATTACTGTTCCACGCTTTTATATTCTTACACCCATTCCCGGTACCGTTTTTTATGAGGAAATGAAAAATGCCGGAAGGCTTGTAACTGACGATATTTATCGGTTTAACGGTGCTTTTGCGGTGCACAAACCTAAGAATATGTCTTCCGAAACATTGACGGAGGAATATTGGAAATTATACAAAAAGGTTTTTTCTCTTAAAAGTATCGTTAAGCGAACAATTCTAAGGCAAGATTTCCTTAGACATCCCTTTAAAAATCTGTTTTACTTTTACGTAAACTTATACTACAAATATCAGATTTCGAAGGGAATTACTCCAAATATAATTTAAGGGGGGGTAAAGATTGCAAATTTCAAAGATAGGGCTTGGAGAATATCTCGCTTTTGTGAGAAGAGTATATAAGGATGATAAGAATTTTAAAGACAATAAATCTAGTGTTATTAAAATTGTCTGTAATAAGAACAGAGCATTTTTCAAGGCCTCATTGCAAGAAATGGTTGCAGTAAAGGAAGAGGGAAAAATCCTCTGTGCTTGTGTACTGATTTTAAACAAAAAAGCACCGAGAGAACTTTGCGTATCCTTTTTTGAAGCCCTTCCGGAGTGTGACAAAGCGGTATCCGTGTTATTGAATTATGCCGAGGAATTTGGCAGGAAAAATTCCTGCTTGAAACTTGTGGTAGGCTTTGACGGACATGTGAACTACAGTGTCGGTTTAAGCGGTAATACAGGGGTTCCTTCTTTTGGGGAGTGCTACTCGCACCTTTATTATCATAGATACTTTAAAGAATTTTCAAAGGTCAAGTTTGTAAGTTTTTTCGATACCGCAAATCATGTGAGAGAGAGAATTAATGAAGATGTAAGCAAGTTTCAAAAACAGATGGAGAAGATATCCATAGAATATGCCGATTTCGGAAGAGGCTTTAAAAGGACAATGAAAAGATACACCGACCTTAACAACAAAATATTTGAGGGTCACAGGTATTATTGCTTTAGAGATTATGATGAAGATGAGGATCTGTTTAGGGATATGCGGCCTTTATTGGAAAATCGCAATCTTATATTTGCAAAGCTGAAGGGAGAGGATGTCGGATTTATTCTCTGGTATCCGGACTATAACGAATTGGTGCCTGTCGGAAAAGGTGCCTCAATTATGACCTTTATTAAGTACAAGTTACTATGCAAAAGGCCGGAAACGTCAAAGGTCATGGAAATAGCGGTTTTGCCCGAGTATCGGCAATTTGGTGTGGTATTGTCTCTCTTCGATGCAGCTATAAAAGCCACCTCCAAAAACACAAAAAAGATTTTGAGCAGTTGGATTCTAGATGAAAACACAAAATCAAAGGCAATAACATCAAGGTTTGCAAAGCAGCCTTACAAGGAGTTTTTTACCTATGAAAAGGAGATTTGAAGGAAAGGAAATATCTCTTCCCGATAAGGAATGGGATGAAAAAGTATCGGAAAATATCTGGCTTTCAAGTGACATTATATTGTCAGCCGTTACAGAAGAACGCAAAGTCAGTGCAGTGGTTCATCCCTTTTACTGTGCTTGTGAATATAAGATAAAATTAAATCTGTTTACTTTTGGTAAAATCAAATTCCATCTCCCTTTTACCGTTATTGCACCTCCCGCATCGGTGGATTGTAAAGGATATACCGGTAATGTTCAGGCATTAATTGATGATTATAAAAGAAAAAAAGGTTTGTTCTTAATGCTGAATCTAAAGAAAGAGGACACTCTAGACATTTTTGAAAACAGTGCCGCTATCGGTAGAACTCTTCCAAGTTGCGTGTTTTTAAACCGCTTTGAAAGTTTCGAAAATTATTTGGCAATGCTTCGCAGCTCTTATAGAAGAAGGGTTAAAAAAGCCTTGGAAAAAGGTCGGAGCTTGAAAGTTTTAACCATCGACAACAGGAGTTTTGACTGTGAAATTTATGAATTATATCTTGAGGTTCTGAAGAAAAGCCAGTTTCCTCTTGAAACATTGCCTATAAAGTTTTTCCGTTTATCTGACTGCAATATTGATGTCTTCTATAGTGAAAACAAGCCTGTTGCTTTCGTAATGTACTATATGAACAATGGCTTTATGAGTTTTGTTTTGGGTGGAATGAACTATTTTTTCAGAGACCGGTTTGACCTTTATTACAATATGCTTTTGCATATGTTGAAAATAGGAATTGAAAATAAAGTGAATACAATCGATTTCGGGCAGACGGCTGAAAGCACAAAGTGCAGATTGGGATGTGAGTTGGAGGATAGATATATGGTTGCTTTCAGCGGCAATAAATTTATAACGAAACTTTTATGCCTATTTGCCCCTCTTTTGGAATATAACCGGGAGATTATCAAAAATAACGTTTTCAAGTAGAAGTGATTGAAAATTAAAAAGTATTTGAGTTATTTACCGCATTCATTTGACGGTAAGTGTGGTATTATATATAAAAATAGACTTTTACATAACAAGATAGACAAATATAAGGGATTTGAAATATAGTATGAAGAAGTTGGTAGTTGGAATTTTAGCCCATGTTGACGCGGGCAAGACGACGTTATCGGAAAGTTTGCTTTATTTAAGCGGCAAGATTAGGAAGCTAGGAAGGGTGGACAATAAAGATGCCTATTTGGATACCTATGAATTGGAAAGGGCACGAGGCATAACTATTTTTGCCAAACAGGCTGTGTTCGAAACCGGTGAACTCCAAGTTACATTGCTCGATACCCCGGGACATGTGGACTTTTCGGCTGAAATGGAGAGAACCCTTCAGGTCCTGGATTATGCTATTTTAGTTATAAGCGGTGCCGATGGTGTGCAGGGACATACAAAAACATTATGGAAACTGTTTGACCTGTATAATATACCGGTGTTTTTATTTATAAACAAAATGGACCAGAACGGAACCGATAAGGACAAATTGATGGAAGAATTGAAAAAACAGCTTAATGAAGGCTGTGTCGAATTCGGACAGGCTGATAAAAATATATTTTACGACCAGTTGGCCATGTGTGATGAAGTATTGATGGAAACCTTTTTGGAAACGGGAAGTATAGAAAAAGATCAAATCAGTGCAGCTGTTAAGGAGCGTAAAGTATTTCCATGTTATTTCGGTTCGGCCTTGAGATTGATAGGTATTGAGCAGTTTATGCGAGGTGTTGAGGACTATACCCTGACTAAAACTTATCCCGATGAGTTTGGTGCCAGGATATTCAAAGTTACGAGGGATGAGCAGGGAAACCGCCTGACCCACATGAAGTTGACCGGTGGAAGACTTAAGGCCAGGGATGTTCTGACCAATGGCATATGGGAAGAGAAAGTAAACCAAATTCGTATTTATTCGGGACAGAAGTATGAGACGGTAAGTGAGATTGATGCCGGGTCTGTTGTTGCGGTGACAGGCCTCAGCCAAGCAAAACCCGGGGAAGGTTTAGGTATTGAAAAAGCAGCCATGACACCTCTATTGGAACCGGTGCTGCTTTACAGAATCATACTTCCGGAAGGCTGCGACCCCAGATTGATGCTTCCAAAGCTGCGTCAAATTGAAGAAGAGGAGCCGGAATTGCACATTGCCTGGGATGAACAGTTACAGGAAATACAGGTTCAGGTAATGGGAGAGGTGCAGCTGGAAATCCTTAAAAGCCTTATACAAAGCCGTTTCGGCGTGGATGTGGATTTTGACGACGGAAGGATTGTATATAAAGAGACAATTGCCAATACCGTTGAAGGAGTGGGACACTTTGAACCGTTGAGGCATTATGCCGAGGTTCACCTATTGTTGGAGCCCTTGGAGAGGGGAAGCGGCCTAAAGTTTGAAATAGACTGTGATGAGGAAGTCTTGGGTAAAAGCTGGCAAAGACTTGTTTTGACCCATTTGAAGGAAAAAGTTCATAAAGGAGTTTTAACCGGCTCGGAAATTACTGATATGAAGATTACTTTAGTTTCGGGAAGGGCACACAATAAACATACCGAGGGAGGAGACTTTAGAGAGGCTACCTACCGTGCAGTGCGACAGGGGCTAAAAGAGGCACAATCCGTATTGTTGGAGCCGTATTATTCCTTTGAACTGGAATTGCCTGAAAAGATGGTGGGAAGGGCAATGACCGATATCGAAAAGATGCACGGGGTGTGTAAAATATCGAAAATTAGCGGAGATACGGCGGTTTTAGTGGGAAGTGCCCCGGTCATTACCATGAGAAATTACCAAAAGGAGGTCAATGCATATACTAAAGGCCTTGGCCGACTTTTTTGCAGCCTGAAGGGTTATGAGCCGTGCCACAATGCCCAGGAGGTAATTGAACGTATCGGATATGACTCTGAAAGGGATGTGGAAAACCCTACAGGTTCCATATTCTGTGAACATGGTGCAGGCTTTTTTGTGAGCTGGGACAAAGTGAAGGACTATATGCATGTGGAGAGCTATTTCAGCAGGGAAAGAGATGAGGAGGAAACATACCAAAGCCCGGCTAACTACCAAGATGCAAGGGCTATAAGTTTGGAGGAAATTGAGCATATTATTAATAGAACCTTCTATGCAAATCAGGGAAAGAAATCTGCATGGAAGAGACAGAAATCCGACATCGAAAGCTATTATAAGACAGTCAGGCAGGGGAGTGCACCTAAGGAAGAAAAAGAAGAATTCCTCCTTGTTGACGGCTACAATATTATATATGCCTGGCAGGAATTAAAGGAGCTTGCAGATGAGAATATGGACGGTGCAAAGATGAAGTTTTTGGATGCTCTATGTAACTATCAATTGCTTCGCAGGTGTCGGGTTATTGTAGTGTTTGATGCCTATCGTGTTGAGGGGCACCGTGAGGAAGTAATCGATTACTATAATATTCACATGGTATATACCAGAGAAGCCCAGACTGCAGACCAGTATATCGAAAAATTTGCCCATGACAACAAGAAAAACTATAATATTACGGTTGCAACTTCAGATGGTTTGCAGCAGATGATTGTGAGGGGAGAAGGATGTGCATTGCTGTCTGCCAGGGAACTTAAGGCTGAAATTGTACGGGCTGATGAGGAAATAAAAAAAGTATATCGGGAAACGCAAGGAATAGATCGCAATTATCTGTCCGATGCTTTATCGACCAAGGCAAGACAGCACATGGAAGGCATGGTTAAGGAAGACGATGACAAGTAATATCAAGCAGTATTTTAAAGTACTAAGTTCCTTGACAGATATATGATTGATATATAATTCCGGATATAAATGAGTTTGAAAATGTAGTAAAATAATTAAATAATCCGGTAGTAGAATAAATGAAAAGAGGCAAGTATCAATTATGAAAAAACAGAATTTTACATATTACCAAGTAACCAAATTCAATAATTTTAGAGAAATGCTCGACATTGCCGTCCGAGAGGCGGGCGATAGAATTGCATTTAAGTACAAGGAAGAAAAGGATAAAATTGTTGAGGTAACCTATTCTGAATTTGTGCAGCAGACTGAATGGTTGGGTGCTGCTCTGACCGAAATGGGTTATTCCGACAAACACATTGCGTGTATAGGCAAAAACAGTTATAAATGGGTTTTGACTTATCTCACCGTGCTCAAAAGCTCCGGTGTGTATGTTCCCGTTGATAATGAACTCACTTCAGAGGAGATTTTGCATGTTATAAATGACAGTGAAAGCAGTGTTGTGTTTTATACCAAAAAACACGAGGAATTGTTTATGGCAAATGCCGATAGACTTCCCAAGGTTGGACTTTTTATAGGATTTGACCGTACTGAGGACAGCGGAAAATTTCTTTCCTTCGATAAGCTTATGGAATACGGAAAGAAGTGCGATATTGAAAAATACAAAGCCCAAAAGAGCGATCCTAATGCCCTTAAACTGCTTGTATATACATCAGGAACAACAGGTAGTGCCAAAGGTGTAATGCTTTCGGAACATAATTTGGTATCAAGCGTTTATTACGGGCTCCAAGTGTCTACGGTATATGACACTTGTCTGTCCGTTTTGCCCTATCATCACACCTATGAAGCTGTAAGCGGTCTTTTGGTGTCGCTTCACAAACATGCCACAATTTGCATAAACGATAGCCTTACAAATGTATTAAAGAATCTTCAACTGTACAAACCTTCATATATTTACCTTGTTCCTGCCTTTGTTCAGGTATTTCGCTCAAAAATACTCAAAAACATAAAGGAATCGGGTAAGGAAAGAGCGTTCAACATTCTGGTTGCTGTTAGCAATGCCCTTAGAAAAGTAGGCATAGATTTGAGAAAGGTGTTCTTTAAATCCATACATAATGCCTTTGGAGGCAGGTTGCGGAAAATTGTATGCGGTGGTGCACCCATTCGTCCGGAAATCGGCAAATTTTTCGATGACATCGGTATTAGTCTTATTAATGGCTATGGAATTACCGAGTGTTCTCCTTTGGTATCCGCAAATCACGATGAGTTTAATGATTATCATACTGTAGGTATAAAACTGCCGTGTATCGACTTGAGGATAGACAATCCCAATGAAGAGGGTATCGGTGAAATATGCGTTAAAGGTGATGTTGTGATGCTTGGCTATTACAAGCAGCCGGAGAGGACAGCTGAAGTTCTTAAGGACGGTTGGTTTTATACCGGTGACTACGGTTATGTTAATGACAAGGAACAACTTGTAATTACGGGAAGAAAGAAAAATATCATTGTTCTAAATAACGGTAAGAATATTTATCCGGAAGAGATTGAAAGTATAATTCAGGAAATCGAATATATAAATGAGGTTGTTGTAAGAGGACGTTTTGATGAGGATGGAGATCAAAAATCTCTTATGGCGGAGGTTTTCTTAAGTGAAGAAAAAACTGAAGGGGAGGTACTTAAGGATATAAGGAAAGTAACTGCCGATCTTCCCGTTTATAAGCAAGTTACTAAAGTAGTGATAAGAAGTGAGGAGTTTGAAAAAACCACCTCAAAAAAGATAAAACGCTAGAAGAAGACAGGTAAATTTTAAGCCCCCCGATGATAATAAAGTGATCAAAATGCTGAAAATGTTAGCATGGGAAATAAATACACTGTATGATAACATGTAGTTATAATAAATTAATGCTAGGGGGGTATATTATGAGTAAGTTTGTCAAGAAAATTGCATTGGTACTTGTTCTAGTCCTTCTATCTCAATTTATTAACATTGGTTTGATCTTTGCAGATAATCTTTACGGTGATTTAAATGCAGACAATTCAGTAAATTCTATAGATTATGCCATACTGAGGGGATACCTGATTTCTAAACATTTACTGTCGGGAACCGATTGGTTGGCACGGGCTGATGTGTATAAGGATGGTGAAATTAATTCTTTAGACCTGGCGGTTTTCAGGAAGTATTTGCTCGGAAAGATCAAAAGCTTGCCGTACATTGCGGAACAAAACGGGAACACGCCAACACCAACCGGTATTGTTTCGGCTACTCCAACACCGACAGACGAATGGGTTCCCTTTATTCCTAAACCTGAAGATGTTTCTATCAATCTTATACTGGATAGATACAATTATATTGAAAAAAGGAATGAAAATGCTATTCAGGTGTGCATTACATTCAATGATGGCGGATATAGAATAGTCGATAAAGGTAAACTTATGAGTTATAGATTGGAAACCGGGGAATGGCTCTTTTACACCTCCGGAGTAAAGATAGAAAAGTATGTGGGAAGCGGCGGAGTAACAATGGCACTTATGTATGAGGAGATAGAATATTTGATAGAAGAAGAATTGACCGAAAGAAATCATTTTGACTTTAGAGTGTATGATACTACTGTTACCGGATTTTCTTTCTCGAAATACTCAGTACTTGATCCTGAACCTGTTCCATATACGGGAACGGTTAATGAGAATTTTGTGAATGCAAATACTCAGTTTGCAGCAAATCTTTTTGAGAAATTCAGTGAGGAAGATGCTGAAAAAAATGTATTTTTCTCACCCTTAAGCATTTCCATGGCACTTTCAATGGTGTACCAAGGTGCAGATACCACTACTAAAGAAGCTATGGCAAAAGCACTTAATTACACGGGATTAACTGATGAAGAAATAAATCAAAGCTATAAGGAGCATTTGAGCTATTTCAAAGAGTTGTATCCCCAGGTGGAACTGAATATTGCCAATTCTATTTGGATTAGGGAGAACTTTAGAGTTGAAGAAAGCTTTCTTGAGAAAAATAAGGAAGTATTCGACGCCCAAAGTTATTTTCTGGACTTTTCAAAATCTGAAGCCTGTGACATTATGAATAAATGGATTTCCGACGCAACAAAAGGCAAGATAAATAATATGATAACGCCGCCAATTGACCCGGATACAATAATGTACTTAATGAATGCCCTTTACTTTAAAGGAAATTGGATGAAGGAATTTGATGAGACAAACACAAAAAATTCTTTATTTACAAATATCAAAGGTGAAAAGAAGTTAGTGCCGATGATGAATAAAACCTACAAATACAAATATGCTCAAACTTCTGAATATAGAGCTGTCGAACTTCCCTACGGTGCCGGAAATATTTCGATGTATTGCATTCTTCCGGAAGAAGGAAATGTGAACGATTTTATAGCCGAGTTTGACAGTAATAAGTGGAATACGATAAAGGGCAGCCTTTCAGTTGGCCCAAGTGTTAAATTGAGTATTCCTAAATTTAAGATTGAATATGAACCCCATGATATTCCAGGTAAGCTGAAAGAGCTTGGCATGGGTGAAGCCTTTTACAGTGGGGCTGATTTCTCGGGAATTTCAGAGGATGTATGGATAAACGATGTTAAGCACAAAGCTGTGATTGAAGTGAACGAAAAGGGAACTGAGGCGGCAGCTGTTACCGTTATAGGCGTACCGACATCAGCATTGCCGAATTCCTTTATTGCCGACAGGCCGTTTATGTTTGTAATTGCCGATAATGCGACCGGTACCATACTCTTTATGGGTAAGGTTGTGGATATTGATTAATGAAGGAAGGATTATGATTTAAAAGGAGGCAATTTTATGAAAAGGATACCGGTAGTTATAATAGTTTTTTTAATGGCGTTTCTAAGTTTTACTGTTTTTGCCCAATCAGATTTTAGTAATGCCATAATAGGAGATATTAATGGGGATAAAGAGGTTAACTCCATTGATTTCATATATTTGAGACAATACATTCTGGGAAAAATCGACAAATTCCCGGTGGAATCGGGATTTTATTGTGCCGATATAGATGGAAACAATGAAGTTAATGTGTTTGATTTTGCATGGCTGAGGAAATACCTGCTCGGTCAGATAAAGGATTTATCGAGTATACGCGGTGATACTGATACCGACATTTCATCACCAACTCCAATTAACGCTGAAATAACACCAACACCGACAGTAAATCCATTCATGAATAGGGTTACATATTATTATGTCAATAATATTAAAGTCAATAATAATCCCGGAGTTGAGATTTATGTGGAGAAATCTTCAACGGATGGGGTTCGGGTTTCGGCTTATACTGCCTGCACAGCACCTCCATATGCAGATGGATGGATAAGAACTTACTTTAGATTGGAGGGAAGTGCAGTAAACGGCGTTGACTATGAAGAAATTAATTTTGATTATTTTTGGAGAGAACTTGGCACCGGATTTGATATGAATCTAGGAGACGACAATCCAAGAAGAGCATTTTACATAAAACCGATAGACACGGGAACTGACGAAACAAAGGATTTAAAAATTTATTTTGATGGTTCGACTGAGCCGGCAGCGATTATATATTTTGTAAAAAGCAAATAGAGCCTGTGAGCAAGGTCTGACTGAAGATAAATAAAAACGTATAAAAACAACTTTCGCTTTCGAGCAATGTGATTTCAAAGCGAAAGTTGTTTTTTCTTTTTAAAACCTTTTGTTTTCCACAGAACCTGTAGATAAAGTGTGATTAATTTGTGGATAAGACAGTCTGTTTTTCATTTTCATCCACACAAAGAAACCGATATTTTGAACCGGAGTTGGAGTTATGAAAGCTGTGGGTAACTCGGCACAAAATGGAAAAAATATGAAAAAACCTGCATTTTATCCTATGAAACTTACCTTTTGTCAAGAATTATTGAAATGCATTTATGTAAGGAATAAAATGTACACATAAACAAGATATAGAAAAGTTTTTTGAGGAGGAATGTACAATGAAGAAAAAATATTGGTGTTTTTATCAGCTTTAACAATAGCGACAATGGGGCTTACAGGGCCACAGCCGGTTTCAGCCGTTTCGCCGGAAGACGAATATTTGGTGGGTGATTGGGATGGAGACGGAAAAGCCAATATAGCAGTAAGAAGAGGAAATACCATATACATGGATACCAATTTTGACGGTAAGCATGAAAAAGTACAGACGTACGGTAACGGTAATTCTGAGGATGAATATCTGGTAGGAGACTGGGATGGAGACGGAAAAGATAATATAGCAGTAAGAAGAGGAAATGTCATATACATGGATACCAATTTTGACGGTAAACATGATATAGTACAGGCATACGGTAACGGTAATTCGGAAGATGAGTATCTGGTAGGAGACTGGAATGGAGACGGAAGGGATAATATAGCAGTAAGAAGAGGAAATGTCATATATATGGATACCAATTTCGACGGTAAACAAGATATAGTACAGGCATACGGCAACGGTAATTCGGAAGATGAATATCTGGTGGGAGACTGGAATGGAGACAAAAGAGATAATATAGCAGTAAGAAGAGGAAATACCATATACATGGATACCAATTTTGACGGTAAACAAGAAATAGTGCAGTCATACGGAAACGGTAACTCTGAGGATGAGTATCTGGTGGGAGATTGGAATGGAGACAGAAGAGATAATATAGCAGTAAGAAGAGGAAATACCATACATATGGATACCAATTTCGACGGTAAAGAAGATAAAAAACAGAGCTATGGAAACGGTACATCGGGCTCAAAGAATCCATCAAAAACTTTCACTCCTAAAGTGGTAACTTTTGCAGAAAGCAAAGTAGGTACAAGTTATGCAAACGGATATTGCTTGAGATTTGTTAGACAATGTTTTGAAAGTGCTTATGGTTTTTCCAGCTCAGCTTGTTGTGCAAAAAAATATGGCGATTCCTTTATCGATTCAACCTCAAGGGATAATATTCCGCTTGGAGCAGACGTATTCTTCTACGGCAGTAGCTCCACCTGCTCTACTTGCAAAAGCAAGTGCGGTCATGTAGGAATATATGTGGGTAATGGTTATATCGTTCATGGTTGGGGCGGAAAAATAGTCAAAACAACTATAGATTATGTTGTAAGCAGAGGATATACCTACAGAGGATGGGGATATCACGGAAATGTAGTGCTGACCAACTAATATAAAAAACAGCAATTATAAAATAAATTTAATATAGATTTTGCAAGCAGCAAAATTTAACTCTTCCATAATTATTAAAAACAGCGAAACTATAGGAAGTTGAATAACAACTTCCTATAGTTTTTTTTAGGGGCTTTCGAAGGTCGTGAAAGCCTTAAAATCGAAGTGGCGTAGATAACCCCTGAGATTTTTATAAATCAAGTTCACAAAAATGCTATAAATTTTGACATTTTATAAAATTTATTGTAAAATAATGTTACAGGAACTGGAAAATTTAGACTTGTTCTTTGGGACGCTTTAATTTATTTTACAAATTTAATAAAATGTTGAAACATTTTGGTGATTGTTGTAGTATTATTTAGGTTTCATTTTTTAGCAATCTAATTTTAAAGATATAATCAAAAACTACAAGGGGAGAGGTTACGTGAAAAAAAAGGTTATGCTAAAAGGAAAACTTCTAAGGGTATCCATAGTGCTTATTGCATTGTTTACGGCTACCATTTATTTTGTCACAAATAATAGGGTTGATACCCTGATGGAAAGTAGTATTTCGGCAAAAGTAAATGATATCTCTAAGATGGGACTAACTATTATCAACAGCCGGTATATCGGGAGTTGGAAAGTTAAGGGTAATGAGTTGTACGTCGGACTCAAGCAGGCTAGTGGGTTGTCGGATATTTTAGATGAGATAAAAGAAAAAACCGGTGCACATATAAGCATATATTTTGCCGATGAGAAAGTGGCCACAAGTGAAGTGGATAAGAACGGAAAGAGGCCCCTAGGAGGTAGAGTATCCAGTGATGTGGTTATAAGTGTTTTGGGAAAAGGAGCTGATTATGAAGGTACCGAAAAAATTTTCGGCGAGCAATATGCTGTAAAATATATGCCTTTAAGGGATAAGGACGGAAAAATTATCGGAATGTGGTCTGTTGCCGTTTCAAAAGCCAGCGTCGGCAAGCAACGTATACAGATTATCGCCATGAGGGCATCAATAGTTGTAATTTCAATATTATGTGGTATAATTGGATGTATAATATTATTGTTCTTTATTAAGAAATTTCTTAGCGATATTGATACCCTTAAGGTGTCTTTCCTTGAAAGTAATAAAAACAACAATAAAACCCAGCAAAGAGTTATTAGTTTGACACTGGTACTCATATTTACGTTTTTTTTGATTTGGTTTATCATACAAGGGTATACGGTTGGAAATGTTGTAACCAATCTTGCAAACAGCAATGTTAAAAATAGATTGGATATAAATTTGAATTTGGGATATATGTTGATTGATGAGCTGTATAAGGGAGATTGGACCGTTCAAGAAGACAAAATGTACAAAGGTACAGTTTGTCTGAACGATAATACTTTAGTATTGAACAGGGTTAATACCGGAGGAGAATATTTCTTATCCTTTTATATGGGAGATTTAAGTATTGTAACCAACACTTCAGCTTATGATACTTCCAAAACGATTGGAACAAAAGTACCTAGTGAAGTTGAAGACACTGTTTTAAAACAGGGAAAGGAATATACCGGAGAAATTAATGTTGCTGATAAGAAGTGTATTGTAAAGTATATACCCTTAAAGGATGGTAGTGGTAAAGTAATCGGTATGTGGAGTATTGGGGTTGAGAAAAAAGTTATTTCAAAACAAATATCCAACTTGAGAAAGAATATAACTCAAGTCAGTTTATTGGCTATTATAATTTCATTTTCAACCTTTGTATACTTGTCAGTGAGGATGGCATCGGATATAAAAAATTATAAGGTTAGTTTACATACAAATATCTAATATTTATCTTCTTTCGAACGAAGCGATATAAATTATAGTGATATAAATTATATTGAAGGGGGCTCGATGCCCCTGAAATTTTATATAAAGAATTTCAAACTGAGTGAAAGACAAAAAATCGAAAGGTCGACACCCTTGAGATTTGTTATAATCTGAAATAAAAAGGTGAAACGATGATTAAAAAAATTCTAGCTATTTTAACAGTATTACTTGCATTACAGTTATCCGTTTCAAGTGTCAATGCGTCTTCTATAGCAAATCTAGGCTTTGTTGAGACAGATGTAATTTTATTGCCTGATGGTAAGGCTATTGTTTCGTATACTATCCGGTATAATTTGGTGCCGGGTAAAACGATGTTGGCATTTACCATGGAAGGGTTTGACCGGATTACTCCTTATTTTGACTATGACAATTGCTGGGTAATTACTGATGACAATAAACCCCATGGAATTGACATAACAAATCTCGGGGGCGGAAAATACGATATAGTAAATTCCAATGAGCAACGGCTTGGCGGAGAATACCTAACATATAAACTGCGGTTTGAAGCTGATATGGCAAAGGCCGGATACCTTAAAAGAACTACCTCGGCTGAAGGTAAAGAACTGATAGTGTTTGATTGGGCCCCGGTTCAGTGGGATGAGGCAATGGACCACTATACCGTTACTGTAAACTATCCTTTGGAATATCCTCAACAATCCGGGACAAGGGAAGAGATAGAACGATTTTTACTTGATAATGATTTTGCTACCGAAAAGTGGATGAATGAAAACTATTTGATTGACTATAGAGTGGCTGTGATAGATGGAGTTCCCAGAGTGCAGGTATTGCTTCACAAAAATAATCCTAAAGAGAAATTTAAGTTTGAAATTAAGCAGTACATTGGGGATTATGTTTTTAGACTAGTCTCTAAAAATAGTACCGGATATGAGGGAAAAACAGCTACTCCTAAAAAGAACAGCGGATATAATCCGTGGAATGAAGATGGCGTACGATGGAATGAAAGTGTCGAACAAAATAATAAGCTTGTCGGAAGAGGTGCTTTGATAATTTTTCTAGGAGCACTGTTTTTAATTACATTTGCATCAGTTGGCAAGAAACACAGGTCCGTTGTGAAAGCACGTGATACAATGGAAGAAATAAAGTGGGCAAGGACGGATTGGGAACCACCGGTACTGGAGTTGGCATCTTTTAGAAAAGACGGTACGATTGCCGACAATTTAGATGAAATAGAGGTTGCTCTTTTTATTGGAACTCCTTATAAAACAATACTTGCAGCTATTTTATCCAAGCTTGTTGAACAAGGATATTTGGAGGAAATATCAAGAGAACCGCTAAAAGTTCGCCGTAATGAACATAACAAATCCTTATCCGATTTGAGTGTTTATGAACGTATGATGTATGATGCCGTTGATGACGGTGAATTTAGCGGAAAAGAGATAGAAAATATTCTTCAAAAACTTGTGGATAATGTAAAGCAGAAGACCTGGGATTGTGACCTTGAAGCTACTAAGAAGTACTATTTGGATAAAATGTCCAGGGTTAATGAAGAGCAAAGTCGGGGTTCGGAAAATAAAGAAAAAATATATCAGGATGACAGTAATTATGATTACTGGTATTATTGGTATTTTTATATTAATGATATGGATTTTAGACATAGGAGAAACAATTTTAACAGATATAAGGAAGTTATACCTTTTAATTCGGGAGATGGTATTTCTGACTCTATTATAGATTCAAATTCCGGCAAATTTGCATGTCATTCAGCTTGCCATGATGCCTGCCACGCCGCCTGCCATTCAGCCTGCCATGATGCGTGTCACTCAGCATGTCATTCGGCCTGCCATGATGCTTGTCATTCAGCTTGTCACTCGGCATGTGTAAGTGGAGGTGCAAGGTGAAAAAACATAAATTGTCTTGGGTTGATGAGTTTTTTAATAGAATTAAACCATATGTGTTTATGCGCCTTAGTGATAATGTACTAATACGGATGCCTAATGAAGCCTTTAAGCTGAATACTACAGGAGCCCGTGTTATAGCACACATTTTGAAGGGGGGCTCGGTTCAGGATTTTATTGATGCAAGGTCGGATTCACCTGAGACAGAGGCTCAGTTGGAGAGGTTCTTTTTAGATTTTTTGCGTATGTGGAATAAAGAGGTGTGTGAAAATTACAGCACATCGGCTATACGTAGAATAGAATTTAGTCTTGGCTATATTAAACTTCCTGTATTGTCGGAAATTGCACTGACCTATGCCTGTAATATTAAGTGCCGTTTTTGTTATGCCGGTTGTACACAGAATAAAGTTGAGGACCAGCTTGATACTGAAGGTTTTAAGAAAGTTCTTGATATCATCCGGTACGAGGCGGAGGTGCCCAGTGTTTCATTTACGGGAGGAGAGCCCACTACTTATAAAGACCTCCCAAAGCTTATAAAATATGCGTCAAAAACGAATAAAATGAGAGTAAATCTTATAACAAACGGTACTCTTATAACTCAAAAAAAGGCAAAAGAACTTGCCAGGGCAGGTCTTGCGTCAGCTCAAGTGAGTATTGAATCTGCCAATGCCTCGGAACATGATGCAATTACTGGAATTCCGGGTTCGCATGCCGCTTCGGTGGCAGGATTTAAAGCTCTTAAAGAGGCCGGAATAGAGGTGCATCCCCACTTTACCATATGCAAAATGAATAAAAACAGTTTATTGGAGTATCCTGCTTTTTGTAAAAGCATTGGAGCCGAGAGGTTTTCATCCAATTTAGTCATACCTGCCGGACGTGGGGGTGACGATGAATTAACTGTGAGCTATACTGAAATAGGTGGAATAGTAAAGAGCATAAAAGAGGCGGCAGCAAAAGTAGGGATTAAATATATGTGGTATTCTCCAACGCCCCTATGTTTATTCAATCCCTTGACAGAGGGGTTTGGCAATAAGGGATGCAGTGCTTGCGAGGGGTTGTTGTCTATCGATCCGAAAGGTAATATACTTCCCTGTTCCAGTTGGTCAGAGCCTGTAGGGAACATTTTAACTGAAGGCTTTAAGACTGTATGGAATAAAAAGCGAAGTGAATGGATACGAGCTAAGGAAGCTGCCCCGGAAGAATGCAAGCAATGCAAGAATTTTGCGGCATGTCAGGGGGCTTGTCCTCTTTATTTTAAAGTACATGGATGCAAAGAGCTTGAATCTAGTTGGAAATCAATGGGACTTGCAAAAGGAAGGGGGATAATATGAATAAATGGATTCGTCTACCGGGATTTCCGCCACCCGAAAAGCAGGACAGTGTCGAGTTTTGTTTTTTTAAAAAATTATCTTATTCTTATAGAGTAGTGTCATATCTGGTACTTATAGTTATAGGGTTTTTATTTCAGATTTATTCGCTGAAGGTGTGGCCGGGAATTGTATTTTTAATTTCTGCTACTATGCTTAACTTGATTAAAGGTTTTGATAACAGTTTTATACCTAAAGCTTATCAATTGGATAAAAACTGGACACCGGTTAAAATGGAACAAATTTATCGTATTGAAGAGATTGAAAAGAAAGCGGCAAATTGGGATAAAGATATACTGGATATAAGTAATGGAAAAGGTTGTTTTACTTTTTTGGCCACAATTTTCTTATTAATTTTTGGCTGTATCTTTTTACGGCGTTATTCTTATTTTAAGGGTGTTTTGGGAATTGCTGCAGCCGATTTCATAGTTCTTATATTTCCTCTTTGGTTTAATGGATTAAGAGGAGTGATGCGGCAGAGCAGCTTGCAGATTAAAGTAGGTATCATAAAAAGGATGGAAGAGTTTTTTCAAACCAAAAAAAATGATGGAGAGATATTTAAACCGGCACTATTGCTTGCTAGAGATAAAAGAAGGGCGAGTGTTCCGACAGACAGCAGGTTTACTATAACTTTTGAAAATATGCCTGAAGGTTTTTACGGAATTCAGGCCCAAATAAATATAAACATGGTACAGGGGACAAATTACCCTTATTTTTACTGTGTGATAGCGGCTGAAAAAGGTTTTGGACTGCAAGAACATTTCAGTAAAATCCCCTATATAAGGGAAGTAATTGTAGAATATGAAGAAGATGATAATGCAGAGGTAATTGTGATTAGACAGCGTACGACAAAATCATCAGGCTATCATACTAATACCGCCGATTGCAAAAGAATACTGGAGTTATCCTTGACAGCAGCAAGAAACATTGTTGCAAGGCATAGGGAACTTCAATGATAAGAAACATTAGTTTTATGTCTTATTGACGGGATTTAGGGACTTTTCGCTAACCGGTACTGCTTCGTTGCTAATTAGATTTGCCTCTAAGAGCTTTTGAGTCATCAATGACAGTGATTCATTTCTGCGAATGATTTCATTTATCAAATGTTTATATTCCGTAATATCGTTAAATATTATTACCCTGCCTATGAAAGTTCCTTTTTCATGTATGGGAATAACATTGACCTGGAAAACTATTGTTTCGTTTAAATTTGGCCATTTAAACTCGAATTCCTCGGTTAGGGATTCATCTTCTGCCGATATTATACGGTCTAGGACCGAAAGATTCTTTTGGTCTATATATACTTTTTTCCTAAAGTATTCTTTAAAAGCAACAATGTTTGTTTGCAACAAGGAATTGTATTTCGGTAAAAAGGTTTGAAATGCCTTGTTGGTATAATTTATCTCGTTATTGGAGTCTAAAGCTATGATTAGTTGCGGAATGGCATCGAGTATATCTGTGATGGCAACGGGTAAGAGATTTAAAAAACGATACTTGAAAACTGCTACAAAGAATATGAATGACGAAAAGACAAAACCTATGGGAGTAAAATCAGGAGATTTTCCGAAAACTCTCGATATATACAATACATTTAAAACTGTTGGCAAGATAATGGATAGAGCTAACATTACATATTGCGTCCTGTGTTTTTCAACGCATTTAAGCCTTGTAATCAACAAAATGACTATTGAATGCACCAAATAGGAATATGAAAGCAAGGTATGCAACCAGAAAATTATGCCATAGGTTCTCGATTCCATGGAATAGCTGGTGAAAAACATGTAATGGTATTGGTTTGTCAATACGGCAAGATTGAAAATCAAAGGAAGCACAAAAATTATGGAAAAGGTTTTCTTTAAATTTTTGACTCTGTTGGTATACAGTAATGTGAATATAAACCATGAACCGCTTGTATGAACGACTCCGGAATATTTGATTATTGTAGCGACCCATTTTTGTGTCTCATTGACACTGACATTTTCGAGTATCTGGCCTAATGTCCACACTATCATTATCACATGGCAAAAGATAAAGGCATATGTAGTTTTATTCTTTTTCCCTCGCATAAATGAAAATAAAATCATTGACATTGAAAATATTACTGATATTGTCAGCAATAAAAAATACAACCAATTATATCTCATAATTATCTCCCTATAAGATAGTAAATTCTCAAAATTAAGCGTCTATAACTATTTTATGGTAATTTTTTGGATTTGTAAATATCTGTAGCTATATTTGTTAAAAAGTTTTATTAAATACGAATGTTAACAGATTTAAGCAATGATAGAATTCTAAAATAAATCCGAGGAAAAAGCTGAAAGCTATTGAAAACTTGTTTGATTTTAATAGTTTTTTAAACTTTTTTGAATTAAATTTTATATTAATTGTAAAAATTTAACTTTTGTTTGTCCTTATTTTAGTGTATGATATACATATTGTAAAGTCTATTTAAAGTTAGGTGTTATAATACTATTGCAAATTTTGTACGTTTACAGTTGTAAACTGGAATTCAGTCCTGAAAATTGTTGTTATAAAGTGATTAAAAATTGCAGTTACTTAGTTCGAATCCTATAATGTGCAGGCTTCTATAGAAGATAACAGTTTATTGTTCTTTATGCAATAATTCGTTTTATTATAATAAATCTATAGAATATAATAAATCAATAGAAAAGGGTACTTGCTATGGGGAAAGTAGATACTAAGTTGAATGGGAGTTTAAGAAAATCAAAAATAAGAACGGGTTTATGGTCAAACTTTGTCAATTTGATAAAAGAAAGATTAACTCCAACTTTTGTTTTCCTTGCTACAATATATTTGATTATTGAATGCTTCCAGGCTTCCGGAATTCTGCCTATATCCGTTAGGGCTTTTGTGGGGATTTTTGAAATCGGGTTTTCCATTTTCTTTTGTTATAGGTATGGATATTTGGGACTTTTGTTGTGCGTACCTACAAATGCGATAGCTTCAATAAAAATGTTTTTTAACGCTAAAATGATGTCAATGACCATAGTTAAAAATGCACAGCAGTTGTCAAGTAAGATAGCCGTGGCAAGACAACAACTGATTGAATATTCAAACATGTCCGATGCAAATCTGATCTTTGATATAAATACTATAGATACCTATCTGAAAAATATTTTTGAAATGACATATAAGACTGCAGGTTCGCTTTACTGTTTATCGGCTACGAGGATTGCGGTTATAGTGGCCGGTATAATGGTTGCATGTATTTTCGAACAGGCAAGGAGTAATATAAAAAGGCTGGAGGTTTTGGCCAATGTTGATGCCGTAACCGGGTTATACAATCACAGATACTTCCAAACAAGACTTGAAGAAGAGATAAGAAAAACTAGGGAAACCAAAAGTACTTTGGGAATGTTGATGATTGATTTGGATAATTTTAAAAAATATAACGATTGTTACGGACATAAAGCGGGAGACCAGTTGCTGGCAAAGACCTCAAAGATATTTCTCTCCAAGACAAGTGAACAGGATATTGTGTGCAGGTATGGCGGAGATGAATTTGCCATTTTACTGCCTGGGGCAAATTCCGATAGGATAGTGTCGGTAATTGAGCAGATAAGAAGTGCTTTCGATAAAATGGTGGAGATGGATGAGGTTTTTGAATTGCCGGATAAAGTTACCTTATCGGCAGGCTATTCAATATATCCCGATCTTGCACGATCGAAGGACGAGTTGATTATGCAGTCCGATAGTGCACTTTATCAGGCAAAGAATATGGGAAGAAACAATGTACAACTTTATAGGGATGTATTTGAGGATATCAAATATTTCTTTGACAACGATGAAAAATTGTTTGGCGGATTAAGGGCACTTTTAGGTACCGTATCGGCAAAAGACAAGTATACATTGGGACACTCGGAACGCGTTATGGATTATTCAGTTATGATTGCAAGGGCTATGGGACTTAGCGAGGAAAGAATAAGGATGATTAAGATAGCGGCTTTGCTGCATGACATAGGAAAAGTAGAGATTCCTGAAACGGTATTGAACAAGACTGAACCGCTGACAGATGAAGACAGGTATTTGCTTTATAAGCATCCCGATTACAGTGTTGACATACTTGAGCCTTTATCCGGTATTCATAACTTGATAGATTCAATAAAACACCATCATGAAAGATATGATGGAGGGGGATATCCTAGTGGAATCAAAGGGAATAACATTCCGCTTGAAGCTAGAATTTTATGTGTTGCAGACGCATTCGATGCCATGTTGTCGGATAGACCTTATAGGAAGGGTATGAGATTAAAGGAGGTTGTTGAAGAACTTAAAAACAATTCGGGTACGCAGTTTGATCCTTATGCAGTGCAAGCGTTCCTGAGTGCCCTCAATATTAAAAATGCCATGTAGGTACAATGCATTTTGCCAATCTTGCTGAAATGTATTCGGTGTAATATTACCTAAATATATAATGGACATTACATTTAAATTTTGTGGTATATAAGTTTGAAGTATGGTAAAATACTACGTCGTACTTCTTTTTTTATTGCTGATATAAATGTTATTTTATCCTTTCGAACACATTTAAAATATAATCGAAAGGAATTGGATGCAACTAAAGATTTTATGCGACTTTTAAAGTATTCTCTCTAATTAAAATATATAAGTTAATGTCTATTAATATAATAACTGGAGGGTTATATATGAGTAACAGGATGGGTTTGGAAATAAGTAAGCTTAGAAAGGAACTTGGTCTTACGCAAAAACAGTTGGGTAGAACTATAGGTGTTTCGGAGAGCTTTATTATAGATGTTGAGGCCGGTAGAAGGATATTAAATGAAGAACTGATAAAGAAATTATCCAAAGTATTGCGTGGTGAAATAGGTAAACTTGAGATTTATGAAAGTGAGAGCAATGCTTATAAACCTGAACCTCAAAAGAATGTGGTTAAAGTAGTTGAAAAACCTGTGCAAGAAATCTGGAATGATGCACTTGCCGGAGTTCTTATGACTTTACCTGTTTATAACTACAAGATGGAAAGACAGGCCGAAGTAAGGCAGTTGCCCATAATAAACAACAAGGTGGAAGGTTTTGCAAAGGATAAGGTATTTTATCTTGTCATTGAGGACAATGATATGGCTGGTTTTAGAATTTTGAACGGAGATCGTGTGTTGGTGCACAGTACGCATGAGATTGACAAGGATGGGATTTACTTTATTGATTATAAGGGAAAGAAGACTATAAGGCAGATAAAAAATATAGAAGGCGGAAAGCTATTGCTTGTCAGCAACAAGGGCAGTCTTGTGACGGAAACTGCCTATAGAAAAGATGTTAACGTAATTGGGAGACTGATAAGGTTGGAAATATTGCTTTAGTATCGTAATTAAAGGGGTTATGCTTATTTACTGTTTATAAATCTAGAGGGATTGACTCTACTCTCGACTTTGTTTTATTATTCCAGGGACTTGGAAATATCTTAAGCTTTGAAAGTTTGATATTAGACGAAACATGTCAATATTAACAATTATTAAGTTTAGGTCCTTATAAGTAATGGATGATTCAATTCAAATAAGTTGGTTATTAATATTTATGGGTAGGATAAATTTTTGTTGCCGTTATTTAGTGTGGCAATATATTGACAATGTGGCTGATGAAATTTTTAAGGAGGAATGAATATGCAAAGTTTATATCTTGAACAGGGAAATAAGGGGTTAAACTCGGCATTAAGGTATATTTGTGCAATATTGATAATACTGGCATTTTGGCAGGGTATAGGGACTATACTATACATGATTCCGATGGCTATTGCTTATTTTGACAGTAATCCCGACACCTATATAGACTTTAAAACAGGAAAAGTGGTGGGAATTGACCCTCTTATTAATTATATATTTATAAACTTGATCTTGGTTTGTTTTTTAGTAGGAATTTTCTTTGCAATGAGGCTTATTCATGAGAGAAGTATGAAGTCGCTTGTTACGCCGAACGATAAAATTGATTGGGGCAAATTTTTCATAGGCTTTGGGGTATACGGCATATTGGTGATTTTAGGATGCGTGGCCGATTATTTGGCGGCACCGGAAACTTATAGATTCAGTTTTGATGCCTCCAAGTTTTTTATAGCACTTCCCTTTATTCTCGTATTGACACCGCTTCAGACTACAGCAGAAGAGCTTTTTTTCAGGGGATATATACTTCAAGCTTTCGGCAGAAAAATCAAAAATGCCGTTATTTTATCGACGATTTCGGGTTTTATATTTATGGTGCCGCATTTATGGAATCCCGAAATCTATAAATCGGCTTCCATGGGTGTGTTGGAAACTGTTAGCGGAGTGATCTACTACTTTTTGGTGGGATTTATGTTATCGGCAGTTACAATTAAAACCGATTCCTTGGAGGTGGCTATAGGTGCCCATACGGTAAACAATCTTATAGGAGCCTTGTTGGTAGGGTTTAGCAATTCGGTTTTTCAGACAAATACAATTTTTTATACCACCAGGTTTGAGCCGGTATTCAACCTTTGTGTTATGATTGTCACTTCAATAATTTTTTATTTGATAGTTGCAAAATTAGTTAAAAATCGCATTTTTAAAGCGGCTTGAAACAATTTTGTTGAAAAATCTCTCATGTAATAATATAATCACAATAAGAGTTTGTTGAATACTTAAGGATTTCCGAAAAGCTTAAAAATTATAAAGGAGTGCTCAGAATGGAGGATTCAAAATTAGGTACTTTTACAAAGGTGCATACAACAGTAACATTTATCGTTATGATTGTTGTCAATGCCCTTGCCAATATTATTCCCTTTAACGGCATGACTACGGGACAGGTTTCAAATTTGTACCCGAATCTTTTTTCTCCTGCTCCTATGACTTTCTCGATCTGGGGAGTCATCTATGTTTTGCTGGCAGGGTACATATTGTATCAATTCGGTTTTCTGTGCAAGAAAGAAGGTACATTCAATAAAGAATTGCCGGAAAAGATTTCAGTGTTTTTTTCAATATCCTCCATTGCAAACACGGGCTGGTTTTTTGTATGGCACTTCAATTCAATAGGAATATCCCTGGTATTGATAGCAGTTATCCTTATCTGTCTAATTATCATAAATATTAATACCGGAAAGGCAGAGCTGCCCCTTAGAGAAAAAATTTTTATAAGACTTCCGTTTAGCATATATTTTGGATGGATTACAGTGGCAACTATGGCAAATGGAACTGTATTTCTCGTAAGCATTAATTGGAACCGCTTTGGAATGCCCGATTGGCTGTGGACTATAATAATTTTGATTATTGGGTTCTTCATTGCAGGGTTTACCATGCTTAAGAATCAGAATTTAGGCTATGGTATTGCTGTAATATGGGGTTATATTGGTATATTGGTTAAACATACGTCGAAAAGCGGTTTCTCGGGGAAATATCCCCTTGTGATTCTTACTCTTATTCTCTGTATAATTGTGCTGTTGATTGCCGAAGTGTATTTTGCTGTTACCGACAAAGAGAAGCTTAAGAACTTTAAGTTGTTTGGGAAGAAAGCCCAGTAAAAGCCAAAGTAAAATCCGGTGAAGATTGTTGAGGTTATTGATTTTAAAAATATCAATAGCCTTTGTTTATTTTAAAATAGAGATATTTGGAGGAAATCATGGAGAGGATTTCAAAAAAGTCCTGCGATATTATTGAGTCTAATATTGAAAAAATCGGTCGGTTGTTTCCTTATGTCATTACGGAAACAGTTGATGAAAGCGGAAAGATAAAAAAGGCCATAGATTTTCAACTGCTCCGGCAGGAATTGTGCGGCGAGATTTTCGAGGGGGATTTTGACAGATATCAGCTTTTATGGCCCGGTAAAAAGGAAGCCATGCTTCTTGCCAATTTACCCACTACTAAAGTTTTATCGGAAGAAAGAGAGGAAAGTGTGGATTGGAAAAATACGGGGAATATATATGTTAAAGGGGATAATTTGGATGTTCTGAAATTATTGCAAGAAAATTATCTGGATAGGATAAAGTGCATTTATATAGACCCGCCGTACAATACTGGGAAGGACTTTATATATAAAGATGATTTCAGAATGGGGACAAATTGTTATCTTGAGAAGACCGGAAAAAATGCTTTTGAGAACAATGAGTCGGACGGAAGGTTTCACAGCAACTGGCTTTCCATGATGTATCCGAGGCTGAAGCTGGCAAGGAATTTACTTGCCGAAGACGGTGTTATATTTGTCAGTATCGATAACAATGAGCTTCATAACTTGCAAATAATAATGAATGAAATATTCGGAGAAGAAAATTATGTGGAAACATTCATATGGACAAAGACTTCCACACCTCCATCCCTGTCCGTTAAAAGCAGAAAGACGGCAGAGTATGTCCTTTGCTATGAAAAAAATTACAGCGGCCTGAAGTATTATGGTTCAAAGCTTGATAACGGTGACGCACCGCTTTTAAATACCGGAAATCCTGTGAGGGTTCTGAATTTCCCCAAGGGTTCAATCCGTTTTACCTTTTTGAGGGAGGGGCATTTTAATGCGGGTAGATATGACAGAGTTGAGGTTTTGAAGGATTTTGAAGTCAAAAACGGTACTAACTGCGAGGAAGTGGCCATAAAGGGCGAATTCAAATGGACGAATGAATTTATGCTCAATGAAATACAAAAAGGCACGTATTTTATTGTAAAATCACCTAAGTTCTCAATCCGGTTTCAGCGTTCCGACAGTGATGAACGCTTTAAGCCTCCTTCCAACTTGCTTGACGTTGAATTGAATAAAAATAGCGGTGTGGGTACGAATGAAAGTGCTGTCAAGGAATTGGAACTTTTGGGCATGAAAGGATACTTTGACTATCCGAAACCGCTTTCATTAATCAGAAAATTACTTGATATGGTTATCAAAGATGATAAAGATGCCATAGTTCTTGACTTTTTTTCCGGTTCGGCCACAACGGCTCATGCGGTGATGGAACTTAATGCCTCGGATAATGGCCGGCGTAAATATATAATGGTACAAAAGCCGGAGCAAATACCAAGCGGATGCACAGCTTATAAAGCCGGATACAGAGATATCTGCCAGATTGGCAGAGAACGTATATTGAGGGCGGCAAAGAGAATAAAAGAACAGTCGGGGGCAAATATTGATTACGGATTTAGAGTTTATAAGCTGGAGTAATGATTTATTGAGTTATAAATTCCTGTTTTTATAAGGAATTTTTGTTCTGTGGAATTTTTTTTGGATTTGTAGAGTATTTTCTATAATAAATGCAAGAAATAAATGTAAAAAAATTACGGGAAATAAATGGAGAAGTTATTACAAAAAAATGAATAAAATATAAACTTTCTATTAAAAAGGCATTTTATTGCTTTTTTGTCCAAGCAAGGCCTGCTGTCTTAAAACCGTTGAATTTCTCGGTTTTCCCCTCTATTTAGCATGTATAATGTGCTTTAACTATGGTGAGAATTAGCAAAAGAGTAAAGATAGTGCCAAAATATTCAAGTCTTTTGCTTAAATAGCCTGCAAAAGTTTAATTTCAATTGGAATTCAGCTTGATTATTGTTGGAAGCTAGAGTAACTTATAAAATTGTGTATTGAAATGCAAAAAAACTACAAAAAAAGAGGAGAGTACAAATGTTATTGAATACCGATTTAGCAATAATTGAATTTTATATCGATGCACTTTTATTTGGACTTCAGTTCCTTATAGTACCTGTGGCTGTTTATTTATTTGTTATATCTGTTTTCGGATGGGTTAAGAGAAAGGAAGAAAGTGCTGACAATTATCCGCCGGTGAAAAGGTTTGCCTTTGTTGTAGCTGCCCATAATGAAGAGAAGGTAATAGGTAATATAGTAAGAAATTTAAAAAACTTGGATTATCCTGCCCATTTATATGACATATTTGTAGTGGCCGATAATTGCACTGACAATACTTATGAAATTGCTAAAGAAAATGGAGCTATTGCTTTTAAGAGATTTGACGAAAACAAAAGGGGTAAGGGATTTGCCCTTGAATGGATGTTTGACAAGATATTCAAAATGGAAAAACATTATGATGCGGTTTGTGTACTTGATGCCGATAATTTAGTTTCGTTAAATTTTTTGAAGGAAATGAATAAACAGTTGTGTAAAGGTTATAAGGTGGTTCAAGGCTATCTTGACAGTAAAAATCCGAAGGATTCTTTTATTGCTGCCAGTTACAGTGCGGCATTTTGGACCAACAATAGGATTTTCCAATTGGCAAGGTATTATTTGGGATTGAGTTGCGTGTTAGGCGGTACGGGATTTGTCGTTACCACCGATTTGCTTAAGGAAATAGGCTGGGGTGCCACTAGTCTTACCGAAGATTTGGAGTTTACCATCAAACTCATTTTAAAGGGAGAAAAGGTGTATTGGTCACATGAAGCTGCTGTCTACGATGAGAAACCTCTCACAATGAAACAGTCATGGAGGCAAAGAAAACGTTGGATGCAAGGGCAGGCCGATTGTGCATGCAGGTACTTAAAGGCTCTTTTAACAAAAGCGATAAAAGAAAAGGATATAATTGCTTTTGACAATGCTGTTTACGTTATTTATCCTTTGTTTGTTGTATTGGGTGGAGTTGTAATGTTTTCAAACTTCATAAAGCTTGTGTTTTTTACCGAGATATCCGACATATTTGATATAAGGTTTGGATTTGCCACTATTATGTTTATAGTTACAACATATATGGGATTGGTATTTGTGGCCTTGGAAGGCAAGCTGACTTTGAAGTTGTTGGGTTATTATATTTTGTATCCTTTTTATAACATTACTTGGATACCTATAATGATTCAAGGGTATATTGACAGAAATAAGAAGGAATGGGTACATACATTACATACCAGGGCATTGGATATAAGCGATATGAGCAAACTGGGCAAGGCGGGATAGGTAATTGAATTAAAGCAGTTAAAGTGCATTTTGACATTAATATAAATTAATGTTGAAATGCACTTTTATTTTAGGTCTTTTGAAAATTGTGAAAAACACAAAAAGGATTGGTTTAACGGTTTGAAATTTAAAATATCCAATTCTAATTCCCTATGACTTGTCAAAGATGAGTGATAAAAAGATTCAGAATCAAAAACCGGTTGAATCGAATGAATGATTAAAACGCTTTATTTATAAGGGATTGAAGCGATTTGAATAAAAATGGACAAGCAAAAATGCAAGTAGCAAAAAATAAAATTGCAAAATTTAAAAAAATTTATTAAAAAACTATTGAAATTAAATATGTGTTTGTGCTATAATCAATTTAACAAATCAAAAATACTTTTCAACGCTTACACTACAGCTTGTGCTTGATTTACCTAAGATGCAGCGTAGCATAAAGTGTAAATGCAGGGACGTACTCAATGAAGAGTAAAATCTCACGTGTACGTCTTTTTTGTTACCTTGATGATGCGATGCCTAAAGTAAAGAAAGAAAAAATGCAATTTTAAACACACAAGATTGCAAAATGGATATTGTTCAAAGGGAAGTTTCATATTAATTTCATCTTTGACAATCAATCCGTTTTAAAAAGTGGGAAACGCGGTATAATAAAGCAATGATTTGTAACTTAATTCTATAAGCTAATATTTATGAAAAATGAAAGGAGAATATGCCATGCCAAAGTATAGTAAGGAAGATATCTTGAAAATTGTGAAAGAACAGGACGTTAAATTCATTCGACTTCAGTTTACTGACATTTTTGGAAGCTTGAAGAATGTTGCAATTACATCGGAACAGCTTGAGAAAGCTCTTGACAACAAATGTATGTTTGACGGTTCTTCAATTGAGGGATTTGTGAGAATAGAAGAATCCGATATGTATTTAAGACCGGATCCAGATACTTTCGTTATTTTCCCATGGAGACCTCAAACCGGTAAAGTGGCTAGACTTATATGCGATGTATACAATCCCGATGGAACTCCTTTTGAAGGCGACCCGAGATATGTTTTGAAAAAAGCTTTGAAAAAAGCAAAAGATATGGGATACGAAGCTTTCAATGTAGGTCCTGAATGTGAATTCTTTTTGTTCCTCACAGATAATGAAGGAAAGCCTACTACAATAACCCATGACAATGCCGGATATTTTGACCTAGGACCGGTAGACTTGGGTGAAAATGCAAGAAGAGATATGTGCCTTGTTCTTGAAGAGATGGGTTTTGAAATAGAAGCTTCCCACCATGAAGTTGCACCGGGACAGCATGAAATTGATTTTAAATATGCAGATGCACTTACCACTGCCGATAATATCATGACCTTTAAGATGGTTGTAAAAACAATCGCTCAGAGGAACGGATTACATGCAACATTTATGCCGAAGCCTATTTTCGGAATAAACGGTTCCGGTATGCACACAAATGCATCACTGTTTAAAGACGGAAAGAATGCTTTCTATGATGAGAACGATCCTATGCAGCTCAGCCAGGATGCTTATTGGTTTATCGGCGGATTGCTCAAGAATATGAAATCAATAGCTGCAATTACCAATCCTATAGTAAACTCTTACAAGCGTTTGGTTCCCGGTTATGAAGCACCGGTATACCTTGCATGGTCCGGAAGAAACCGCAGTCCGTTGATTAGAATTCCGGCAGCGAGAGGAGCAGCTACCAGAGTTGAATTAAGATGTCCGGATCCATCATGTAACCCGTATCTTGCAATTGCGGCAGTATTGTCTGCAGGTCTTGACGGAATAGAAAACAAAATTCAGCCTCCCGCTCCAACCGATAAAAACATATTCGAAATGACTGAAGAGGAAAGAATAAAAGAAGGTATCCAAGCACTTCCTGGCAGTTTGGAAGAAGCAATTAAAGAGATGAAGAAGAGCGAATTGGTAAAACAGGTATTGGGCGAACACATTTACAGCAAGTACATCGAAGCAAAGACTCAAGAATGGGATGATTACAGAACAAAGATTAGCAAGTGGGAACTCGATCAGTATCTGACAAGGTTTTAGTTTTTAATTGAAAATGATTGTTCCTGGAATGTTTTGATTGAAATGTTCTTTCTTAGGGAATGTTTATGTTATTGAAATGTATGCTTTGGTTTTAAGTGTACGATACTGGTTTACTGTATGAAGTTACTACTGCATAGGAGGTGCAGTTATGGAATCGGCAAGGATACTGGTAGCAATGAATAATAAAAGCTCAGCCAACAAGCTCAAAATAGTTTTGAACACAATGGGATATCAGGTTGTTGACCAAGCGGATAATACAAATGATGCCTTAAGGAAATTGGTTAATTTAAGACCGGACCTTGCTGTCATGGACTATGATTTGTCGCCGCAAAACAGTCTTGAAATCGCTAAAATTGCAGTTGAGGATAAACTATGCGATGTTATTCTTATAGCAAGTAGTGAGCAGAAAGGTTCCCTTGAATATTTAAAAGCAGAATACGATATAGTAATCGTTGCAAAACCTTTACACAAGGAAACTTTTCTTAATACAATCGACCTTGTGATAAAGAACAGGAAAAAGATATTGGCATTGAAGAAAGAGATAGAAGAACTGAAAGAAACCATTGAGACAAGGAAAGAGGTTGAACAGGCCAAAGGCCTCTTGATGAAAAACTTAAATCTTACTGAGGAAGAAGCCTTTAGGATGATACAAAAGCAGAGTATGAATCGCGGAATTAAAATGAGAGAAATAGCTAAAGCCATAATTCTCACTTATAATTTGGAAAACAAGCATTTGAAAACGTGACTTGAATCATTTGTTTGACAATAATCTTTATACCTCAAAGGGAAATTTTTAAAAACTAACAACTTCATAACCTAATGATAGGAAATATTAACAATGGCGGTATGTACCAAAAAGGGTTCATAACGCCTTATTTTTTAAGGAGGGTCTATTATGAATATTGAAATGGCAATTGATACTTTATGGGTACTACTTGCAGCAATGCTCGTGTTTTTCATGAATCTGGGCTTCGCAGCTGTAGAAGCCGGATTTGCAAGGTCAAAAAACTGTGTTAACATTCTTTCTAAAAACTTTATCGTATTTGCAGTGTCATCTTTGGGATTCCTCTTTCTGGGCTGGGGAATAATGTTCGGTGGAGATAACCCCATCATAGGCACAAAAGGATTGTTTATTCTGACAGGAAATATCGATGATAGCGTATATACTTTAGGTGCAAATGTTCCCTTCTGGGCAAAGTTCGTTTTCCAGTTGGTATTTTGCGGAACTGCGGCAACTATCGTTTCCGGAGCAGTGGCTGAAAGAGTTAAGTACATTTCGTTTATAGTATTTTCCTTTATTCTGACACTAATTATTTATCCCATCGTAGGTCATTGGATTTGGGGAGGCGGCTTCCTATCACAAATGGGCTTTATGGATTTTGCCGGATCGACCGTTGTTCACTCGGTTGGAGGTTGGGCAGCATTAGCAGGAGCTTTGGCGCTTGGACCCAGGTTCGGGAAGTATGACAAGAACGGTAGAATACATCCTATTCCGGGACACAACATGTCTCTTGCAACTATAGGACTTTTCGTACTCTGGTTGGGATGGTTCGGATTTAACCCGGGATCCACAATGTCCATGGCAAATCCCGGAGATGTTGCTCACATCTTTATGACTACAAATACTTCTGCAATTGCAGCAATTATTACATCAACCATTGTGTCGTGGGTATATATAGGCAAGCCGGATCTCGGTATGACAATTAACGGATGCCTTGCAGGACTGGTTGCAATTACAGCAGGTTGTGCCTACGTGGATGTTTTAGGTTCTTTGATAATAGGTGCTATTGCCGGTGTTATAGTAGTGTTCTCGGTAGTAATGTTTGACGGACTGAAAATCGATGACCCTGTAGGTGCTACATCAGTTCATCTTGCAAACGGTGTGTTTGGAACAATATGTGTAGGACTCTTTGCAAAAGAAGGAGTAACTTCCCTTTCAACTACAAACGGATTGTTCATGGGAGGCGGAGCATCTCTGTTGGTTACTCAATTAATCGGAATTTTGGTAGTGGGAGCCTTTGTACTTCCTTCCTCATTACTTGTTTGGTACCTCATTAAGAAGACCGTCGGTATAAGAGTATCTCTTGAAGAGGAAATTACCGGTCTCGATATTGGAGAACATGGAAATACAGCTTATCCGGAATTTATATCCCGCAAACCTGCCTATGCAGCAATTGTAAATGACGATTCCGTAAAGACTATAAAAGTTAAGGAAGGTGTTGTAAATGAAGCATATTAAGGCAGTTATTAAACCCGAAGCTTTGGAGAAGGTAAAAAATGCACTAAAAAAAGCCAATTGCAACGGAATCATGGTTACAGAAATAGAAGGTAGAGGACAGCAGGGCGGAATTCAGCAAGTTTGGAGAGGCGAAAAGTATGAATTGGATCTTCTCCCCAAGATCTCGGTAGATGTAGTTGTGAAGGACAGTGATTTGGATAGAATCTTGAATGTCATCATAGCTAGTGCCAGAACCGGAGGAGATAAAGGTGAAGGTAAGATATTCGTGTACGATGTGGAACGTGTTATAAGAATTCGTACCGGGGAAGAAGGAGAAGCTGCAATATAACATTAAAGAGCAACAGAACAGGGGACGGTTCTCTGTTTCAAACAGGGAACCGTCCCCTGTTTTATTATGGGTCGTGACCCTGTTGAGCACGCAAAGCGTGCGAAATATAAACCACCCGCTATGCGGGTGCGCGACGATTGTTATACAAAAAAATCACCTTTCCGTTATAATAAGGTTGTTCA
>Ga0134093_1000054_pt1 | contig 125274 bp, 114 predicted proteins | sample 4_1taG_FD_94452 | JGI IMG/M metagenome (GOLD analysis project Ga0134093, IMG submission 94452) | Switchgrass degrading microbial communities from high solid loading bioreactors in New Hampshire, USA - 4_13_20_68_A1 metaG | ecosystem: Engineered > Bioreactor > Semi-continuous > Anaerobic >...
TGTTGTCAGCTTTGGATTGAACTTAAAAAATTTTTTGTAGAAATTTATTATAGTGCATAAAAAATAAAGTACATGTTTCGTAAAGAACAGAAGGTTTTGATTTGACTTCACGAAAACATGCACAGAAAGTGATAAATCTGATATAAAAACACTTTTATTATATCAATATTGTTAAATGATTCAAAAACGGGTTTAATTTATACAAAGCTTACTTTGTATTCTCTTAACCAAATATCCACCTGTATCAGATAGGCAAATAGCTGGGGAGCTGTCATCAACTGACCGAACCACGGTACTCCGAAAGCTGCTCCGTTACTGTCGAGTATCTCTTGAACACGTCTTTTGTTAATAATTTCAAGCAAAGGTGATGTAGGAGCGTCAATTATATTTTGAAGCCATTCCTTTACAGCTCTTAAGTATGCAGGATTGTGGGTTTTCGGATAAGGACTTTTTTTGCGGTAAAGCACATCATCCGGTAATATCCCTTTGAAGGCACGGCGAAGCAGTCCTTTTTCCCTCTGATCCAAAAATTTGATTTCCCAGGGGGTATTCCACAGATATTCAACAATTCGATGGTCGCAGAACGGTACCCTTACTTCCAAACCTGTTGCCATTGACATTCGGTCTTTGCGGTCCAAAAGGGTTGCCATGAACCATGCTATATTTAGGTACATTATTTCTCGTCTTCGTTTTTCCTCCTGGCTTTCTCCATCAAGAACCGGTACTTCCTCCAATGTTTCGGTGTATCTCATATTTACATAATTTTCACCGTCTATGTCTTGCAATACATCGGGAGCCAGTATGCTTATTCTCTCCTTTACCGACCTTGCCCAGGGGAAAGTATTGGCATTGAGCATTTCAGTGTTATAGAACCACGGATAGCCTCCAAATATCTCATCGGCACACTCACCGGAGAGAGCTACAACAGCTTCCTTTTTAACTTCTTTGCAAAACAGCCATAGTGAGGATTCTATATCGGCCATACCCGGAAGATCTTTAGCTTTTACTGCATCGGTCAAAGCATCCACTACGTGGGGAGTATCAAATTTGATATAGTGATGCACCGATGAAATTTCCTCCGATAACCTCTTTACCCACGGTGCATCGGAATTGGGCTGAAACAGGCTGGGTTTAAAGTAAATATCGTTGTCAACATAGTCAATCGAGAAAGTGTGGAGCTGCTTGTTACCTTCTTCTTTAAAACATTTGGCTGTTACGGCGGAGATTATACTCGAATCCAAACCTCCCGACAGAAAGGTGCATAGAGGCACATCGGCTACAAGTTGACGTTTGATGGCATCGAGAACCAGATTGCGAACCTTTTCAACAGTTTGATCGATGCTGTCGGTATGAGGTTTGCTTTCCAACTTCCAATATCTTTTTTCTCTCAAACCCTTTCGGTCAAAGATAATGGAGTGGGCAGGTTTTACCTCGTAGATGTTTTTGAACACTCCATGTCCCGGTGTTCTTGCCGGACCGAGCATGAATATTTCTGCAAGTCCATCCGGACCCACTTCACGTTTTACCAGCGGATTTGCAAGTAATGCTTTTATTTCGGAGGCAAACAGGAAAGAGTCTCCTATCAATGTATAAAATAATGGCTTTACTCCAAATCGGTCACGGGCAATAAACAGGCTCTGGTCAGCTTCACTCCATATCCCGAAAGCATAGATGCCGTTTAGATATTCAACACAGTCAGGTCCCCATTCTATGTAAGATACAAGCAGTACTTCGGTATCGGAATTGCTTTTAAAAACGTGACCTTTAGCCTCCAATTCCTTTCTTAGATCTAAAGTGTTGTAAAGTTCTCCGTTATAGGTTATTACATATTCCTTTTCACCATATTTGCGTGTCATAGGCTGGCTGCCTCCGGCCGGATCCACAACTATAAGTCGCCTATGGCCCAAAAGAGCATGATTTGAACTCCATATTCCTGAGGCATCGGGTCCGCGGTTTGCCAAAGTATCTGTCATAGGGACTATAAACTCTTTTTTCTTGAGCAAGTCTTCATTATAGTTTATCCATCCCACTATTCCACACATAGTTCATCATCTCCATTTTGAAATTAAAAATAAAAGGCACCCCAAAAAAGAAGGCGCCATTGCCGGAATAAAATTAATAACTTCGTTCTGCAATATACAAAAAATATACAACGATTGAATATTGCATAAAAAACGTCAGTATACCATATGCTACGTTTGAAAGTAAATCATACAGTATCTACATTATTATATGACTATTATATGAGCAAAAGAGTAATTTGTTTCTGCACTGGTAGTAAATTTTACATTTTTGATTTAGAATAGTATTGGCAGGGTAAAATTACTAATGAATAAATTGGAGGAGGAAATGGTATATGCAAGAATACAACATAATGGCAGTACTCATTAACCACCGTTCTAAAAAAGCACCAACCGTTCAAGAGGTTTTTACCAAACACGGGTGCTCAATAAGAATGAGACTTGGACTTCATGAGGCAGGAGATGTCTGTTCCGAGGAAGGTTTGGTATTGCTTCAACTGGTTGGAGATAAAGCTGAGATAAAAGCTTTGGAGAACGAACTGAACGGTATTGATGGTGTAAAGGCTAAGACATTGAACATTTCAGCAGATTGAAGTTAATAACATACGATAAAAAGTAGATAAGTTTTTATCTACTTTTTATCTGTGTTGAACATTGGTTGTTGAATTGGAACCAATTTTACAAGGGGGATATCTTTGAACGGTAAAAAAGACAATGTAGAAATAAAAGAAAAGCTGCTCGACATTTATTCTTTAATTTTTGAAAGGTATGGAGATCAGCACTGGTGGCCGGCAGATACCCAATTTGAAGTGATTGTGGGAGCAGTTTTGACTCAGTTTATTGCTTGGAAAAATGTGGTTAGAGCTATCGATAACATTAAGGAAAATAACCTTTTAGATATACATAAACTGTATGAATGTGACCTTGAACTGCTTAAGGAAATGATAAGACCTGCAGGTTTTTTTAACCGAAAGGCGGTTATACTGAAGTCGGTTTTGACTTTTATCGTGGAAAATTATGAAGGTGACCTAAACAGGATGTTTCAAACACCTCTGGATAAATTAAGGGAAAGCCTGTTGAAAGTTAAAGGGGTAGGTCCTGAGACTTGCGACTCGATTTTGCTTTATGCAGGAAATAAAAAGATATTTGTGGTGGATGCGTATACGGTTAGGATATTTTCAAGGTTGGGGTTTTTAAAAGGAGATGAGAAATACCAACAAGTTCAAGAGTTTTTCATGAAGAATTTGCCCGAAGATGTCGATTTATACAATCAATACCATGCTTTGATAGTGAAATTGGGAAGTGAATGCTGTTCTTTAAAAAGACCAAAATGCATACAATGTGTATTGCAAGATTTGTGTCATTTTGAATTTTGTGATTGAGCAGCAAAATTAATAAGCTTTGGAGGTTTTTATATGACAATTACTACAACTCCTTACATTGAAGGAAAGAAGATTTTGCAGTACAAAGGGATTGTTTTCGGAGAAGTTGTTTCCGGAGTTAATTTCATAAAGGACTTTGCTGCAGGACTTACAAATTTCTTCGGCGGTAGATCCAATTCCTATGAGGAGGAATTGGTGGAAGCCAGGGAAAATGCCATTGCCGAAATGAGGAAAAGAGCTGAAAACATGGGTGCCAATGCTATTGTTGGTGTAGATATAGACTATGAAGTTTTAGGTCAGGGCAATATGCTCATGGTTATAGCATCAGGTACTGCAGTGGTGGTCGAATAAAACAAGGTGTAATAAAGTCAGTAACTTTGAGAAGGGATATAGGCTTTCTACGGTAAGTTATACCATGGAAGGCCTTTTAATCTGCATAAAAAAGGTGCATGGCAGTTTGAAAGCCTTTAACGTTTCGGATAAGAAATTCCCGTATATCAAAAACCTTAAGTATATAAATGCAAGGTATTGAATACTATTAATCTAGGACAATTAAGGATAATTTAGAGGTAAAAATGAAATTATATGTTATTAAATTAAATACCCTTCATAAATTTGCATTTATAGGGATTTTTGCACTTATTATATGTATCGGCTTGTTCTTTTCCGGAGAGAAGGTTGTTGCGGTTTTTGAGCAAAAGCAGGATTTACCCATTTACTCAGTGAAATGCGACCGAAAGAAAGCTTCCATTACTTTTGACTGTGCCTGGGGGGCCGATGACATACCGGAGATTGTCAATACCCTCAAAGAGTACAATGTCAGGGCCAGTTTCTTTTTTGTAGGTACTTGGGCCGAACAATATCCCGATATGGTTAAACTGATATCGGACAATGGACATGATATTGCTAACCACTCCTATGCACATCTGCGTATGGGGGCAATAGACAGCGGGAGAATAAGGACTGAGATAATCAAGTGCGACGAGGTACTAAAAAGTATAACCGGAAAGAAACCGGAGCTTTTCAGGGCACCTTACGGTGATTATAACAATAATGTTGTTCGTATTGCCAGGGAACTAAACGAATATACAATTCAATGGGATGTGGACTCCCTTGACTGGAAGCCTGGCATTACACCGGAACAGATAATGAACAGGGTATTGAATAAAGTAAACAATGGTTCGATAATCCTCTTTCACAACGATACTCCCCATACAGCAAAAATTCTGCCGTCAATAATATCAGCATTGCAGAATAAGGGGTTTGAGCTGGTTCCGGTGTCGGAATTAATTATGAGAGAAAATTATGAGATTAATTTTGAAGGTCGTCAGATAAAGAAGAAGTAAGTCTACTTGGAAAGAATAGAGTTCGAGTTGATATTTGATAATGAAATGGAAGTTAAGGAAAATATTTCATATAAAAGCCTTAGTATTTTATATTTTACATAAAAAATAAAAAAAAGTACAAGATAAAATTACAATTATCACAGGAAATGGGGTTAATCAAGTGCTAATAGCTGGGATTATAGGTCAAAGCAATAAGGAAAGCACAGCAAATCTCATTAATTCAATCCTTTCTGCCTCAAAAAAGAGGTTTAGTATTGTTGACTCAAAAACTCTGATTAATCTTGATGTTAAAAGGTTTAAAGCATATTTGTCGGAACTGTTGAAAAACAATACCGATATTTTGATTCTGAAAGTAAATATTTTTGATATCGATAAGGAAATATTCAATTACTTAAAATTCGATATAATAATTTTTACCGATAAAGCCGATGATTTTAGTGAGGCTGTCTCTATTGACTATAAAGAGGCAATGAGAAAGGCTTTTTCTCTTTTGGACGATAAAGGTATTGCAATAGTTAATGCTGACGATGCTGAACTTACAAATTTTCTAAATGGAATAAAACACTACATTATAACATATGGATTTAATCTTAAGGCCAGTATAACCACTTCGAGTATAGGAGACTTGGTTGATAAAAGCGATATTATGTGTTGCCTGCAGAGGACTGTGTTTACAAGAAACGGAAATATTATAGAACCTCAGGAGTTTATAGTTAAAACTCAGTCGGATGCCTATGATCCGTATAATGTTTTGGCCGCTGCAACCTTTGCTTTGGTTAACGGTGTGGATTTGAATACACTCAGCAATTAGTGCTTTACAAGGTTTTCAAGGAATGGTAATACAGGAATGTGGTATAGTGCTGCAGGTCTTTTACTAAAAAAGTGATTTCAGGGATTTTCAAGATGAAAAATGTGTAATATAATTAGTAATAAACTGCTTATGCTATTGGATTAAAACTGTTGATTTAATTATCCGGTGGGATTTAAAAGGAATTTTCGGTTATTTATGTCCTGGTATAGAACTGGCAAAGTTTAAATTATATGACTTGAGCATAGTTTACAATTGCCGTTTCTACCCCTATACTGGATAAATGTTGGCAATTTATATATTTAGTATATAAAGTTATTCTAAAATCTATCCATTGCGAATAAACATTACATTAGATAAATATTTAATGTACGCAAGCCTAAGAGAGGAGTGTGGGGGTCGGATGGTCGGAAACATCATTGAGAACAACATGGTGACCATTTCCGGTAAGATAGTAACAGAAGCAGAATTTAGCCATGAGGTATACGGTGAAGGATTTTATTCGTTTTCGCTCGAGGTACCTAGATTAAGTGAAAGTAATGATATAATAAACGTGACTGTTTCAGAGCGTTTGATTTCCAAAGATCTTTTGGAGATTGGAAAGTTAATTGAGGTAGAGGGGCAGTTTCGGTCATATAACAATTACAACAATAATTCCGAGGGAAGCAAACTCATTTTGACTGTTTTTGCCAGAGAAATCAATTTCCTTGAAGATGAAAGGAAAATAAAAAATCCAAATCAAATATATCTAAACGGTTTTATTTGTAAAAAACCTGTTTATCGAACAACTCCCTTTGGAAGAGAGATAACCGATATACTGTTGGCTGTAAACAGACCCTATAACAAATCGGACTATATTCCGTGCATATCATGGGGTAGAAATGCAAGATACTCGGCAAATCTGGAAGTTGGAGATAATATAAAAATTTGGGGAAGGATTCAAAGTAGAGAGTATCAGAAGAAACTTGAAAACGGTGAAGTTATAACAAAAGTAGCTTATGAGGTTTCGGTTTCAAAGATGGAAATATGTTCCTCCGAAGGGCGAAGCAAAAGTGAAGAGCAGGAAGACAAAGAAGAAAATGTTTAAGATTAAAAAGTGGTGATTTGCTGTCATCACTTTTATTTTATCAATATCTGTTTATTAAAAGTATTACACCTCTTTTTTTTCGTATTTCGATAAAATAAGGGTGTTTTTTATTTTGATTTGTTATAATATTAAATGTTAAAAATAAAAGAGAGGTCGATTATGAATAGTGGGCAAAAGGTGAGACACGAATGGAAAAAAGAATTTTATTATTGATAATTGCTTTTATGGCAGTATGCTTGCCGGCATGCAACATGCAAAGTGAACCTTACGGTAAGTTTGATACGGTACCTTATGAAAGTGAGGATTTTGCAATGGGTACAGTAATCAAGCAGAGAATTTTTGGCAGTAATGCGGAGGAAATTAGCAGAAAAGTAATGGAGAGAATTAGGGAAATTGAGGACGATTTGACTATAAACAAACAGGGTGGCGAGATAAATAAATTAAATGATTTTGCCGGAACGGATTTTGTGGAGGTAAAGGAAGATACTCTTAAGGTTTTGGAAAAGGCCAAAGAGTTTTCCGAATTAAGCAATGGGGCCTTTGATGTTACGGTAGGACCCCTTGTCAAGGAATGGGATGTGTTTTCCGAAAATCCTTCGGTACCTTCAAAGGATAAAGTGCAAAGTTTGTTGAACTTGGTGAATTATAAAGATTTAACGATAGATAAAAATCAATCAAAGGCAAAACTTGAGAAGAAAGGTCAAATGGTTGATCTTGGTGCAATAGCAAAGGGTTTTGCAGCAGATGAGGCTATAAATATATATAAGGAGCATAATGTAACGTCGGCTTTTATAAATATTGGGGGTAATGTTGCCCTGTTGGGAGGCAAGCCTGACGGCAGTTCCTGGAAAGTGGGGATTAGAGATCCTAGAGGATCTGAGGGCTCTTATATAGGGATTGTAAGCACAAAAGACAAGGCTGTAGTCAGCTCGGGGGACTATCAGAGGTATTTTATTAAGGACGGTGTAAAGTACCATCATATAATTGATCCCAAGACAGGGTATCCTGCCGATTCGGGTCTTATAGCCACTACTGTTGTATCGGACCTGTCGGTAGATGCTGATGCCTTGTCTACTGCAATATTTGTTCTCGGACTCGAGAAGGGAATGGAATTGATAGAAAACCTTGGCGGTGTTGAAGCTATTTTTATAACTGCGAGAAAAAAGGTTTACGTAACAGAGGGGCTTAAGGATATATTTCAATTTGAGGACGGTAGTAGAGGATATGAATATGTTAAAAAAAGGTGATATTCTGCTTCTGGGTATTTTGGTTGTGGCCATTGTAATTTCCTTTGCCTATGTATCGGCCTATAAAAAAGATGATGGCGGAAACCGTAAAGTTGCAGTCATTAAAGTTAAAGACAAGGTTGTTGAAAGCATTGATTTAAGTACTGTGACAAAGCCTAGGAGGATTGAAATTACAGGTGAATATAATCAAACGGTACTTGTTGAAAAGGACAGAATACGATTTTTAGAGGCCGAATGTCCCGACAAAGTATGTGTCAATACCGGCTGGTTATCTGAAAAAGGGGATATGGCGGTATGTATTCCCAACGGCAGTATGATTAAAATTGAGGGACAATCCGAGAATGTAGATGTTGTTACCCATTGAGAAAGGAATTATAGTTTAATGGACAGTTAAAGTTGACAAAAAATAGTGTTGATATGCTTGTTCGTTGAAATGGCTGCTTTTGTCAAATAAAATACTGCGAAAAATATACTGAATATGGGGAAGATTGGGGTAAGCTGTGAATAATACAAAGCGAATAGTTGTTTTGGGCTTAATGGTCGCTCTTTCTTTGGTTTTGTCAATAATTGAATCTTGGTTCCCGTTGCCGGTGCCTGTTCCGGGGGTAAAGCTGGGACTGGCCAATATAATCACTATTACAGTAATAATATTCTTTGGCTTTGCCGATGTCTTGTCGGTGGTTTTTACCCGATGCATTCTTTCTTCGATTTTCGGAGGAGGAATAACAGGCTTTCTTTTCAGTATCTCGGGAGGAATGTTAAGTGCAATTGCAATGTACATTTTGTATAAGAAGGGTTCAAAGCTTTTTAGCACGATTGGCATAAGCGTGGCCGGTGCCGTTACTCATAATATAGCCCAGATTGTTGTTGCAAGCTTTATTATGAAAGATATAGCGGTTTTTGCAATACTTCCGTTACTTCTTATATCCGGTGGTGTTATGGGAATTTTTATAGGACTTTGCAGCGGCTTTTTGGAGAGAGCCATAAGAAATACGAAAATTGAGTTTAAATAAATTAGCTTTTATATATGGTTATTGATATAATATAAACTAATTCCGTTTATTTGGGAATTTTATCGGTATTGAAGGGAACGATGATGAATAATATTGTAGAAGTTGTTATCAGTAATTCCACAAGGCAGTTTGACCGTATATATCACTATAGGATACCCGAAAAATATTCGGATAGAGTTGGTATCGGCATGAGGGTTATTGTGCCTTTCGGCAAGTCGAACCGACTTAGGGAAGCTTATGTTATATCTTTGGTGGATGAAAGTGATTTTAAGGATTTAAAGGAAATCAGCGATGTTGTTGACGAGACTCCTGTGCTTGATTCCAATATTATAAAACTTGCCCATTGGATGAGATACAGATATATAAGTACATATTCCGATGTTTTTAAATGCCTGTTGCCTCCGGGTACGGGTTTGGCCAGCTCGAAAATTGTGAGGCTAAATTATTTTGATGATTCCCTAAAGGGAAACTATGCGAAAATTCTTCAAAAGCTCAAGGATTTTGAAGGTGTAATGGAATATGACCGGTTAAAGGAAGAACTGAATATTAAATGTCTGTCAAAGTATTTGAGTAAATTGGCGGAACTTAATTGCATATCTGTAAGTGAGGAGTTTGGAACAAAGGTCAGGGAGAAACAGGTAAAAGTGGCCTATCTGATAAAGCCCCGGGAGGAAGTACAGGAAGATATTGAATCAAACCGCCTAAGAAGCATCAAACATGTGAGAATTCTTGAAATGCTGTTGGAAAACGAATATATATCCACAACGGATTTGGCAAAATATGCGGGAGTTTCGAAGGGTGTCCTAGATACGCTTAAAAAATACGGATATATAGATTTTAGGAATATAGAGGTGACCAGAGACCCTTACGAAAGTCATAAATTTGAAAAGACCAGTCCTTTAGAACCTACCGAGGAGCAAAAAAATATTATAAATAGTGTAAGGGAAATGCTAAATGAGCAAGTTTTTAAGGAAGTTTTGCTGCATGGCGTTACAGGGAGCGGAAAGACTGAGGTTTATCTTCAGCTTATCGAACACTGTATAGGCATTGGAAAACAGGCTATTGTTCTTGTGCCGGAGATTTCTCTTACCCCCCAGATGGTTGAAAGATTTAAGGGGAGATTCGGGGATAACGTGGCCATACTTCACAGCAGGCTTTCATTAGGTGAGAGATTTGACCAGTGGAGGCTAATAAAGAGTGGGGAAATAAAAGTTGTTATAGGGGCACGATCGGCAGTTTTTGCTCCCTTTGACAACCTGGGCATGATTATTATAGACGAAGAGCATGAGAATTCCTATAAGTCGGAAATCAGTCCGAAGTATCATGCAGTGGAAGTGGCAAGAGAACGCTGCAAAATTGAAAATGCAGTACTGATGTACGGTACTGCCACGCCATCGGTTGAAAATTACTTTAGGGCTGTAAACGGTGAAATTGCCTTGTTTACGATGGATAAACGTGCCAATAATTTGACCCTGCCTGAAGTTTATGTCGTGGATATGAGAAGAGAGCTTGAAGCCGGCAACAGGACCATATTCAGCAGGTTATTGTCTTATGAAATGGAGCAAAATATAAAGAGAAAAGAGCAGACAATTATTTTTCTGAATAGACGGGGTTATTCATCCTTTATACTGTGCCGAAACTGCGGATATGTGCTGAAATGTCCCAAATGTGACGTTTCAATGACCTATCATTCGGTTGATGAAAGGTTGATATGCCATTATTGCGGATATACCGTTAAAAATGTGAGTATTTGTCCAAAGTGCAAAAGTCCTCATATAAAAGGATTTGGCGTGGGTACTCAAAAGATTGAGGATGAGATAAAAAAATATTTTGAGGGCAGTACGGTAATTAGGATGGATATGGATACAACCACCTATAAGAATTCCCATGAGGATATTTTGAATACTTTTCGGGAAAATAACATCAATATTTTGGTGGGCACGCAGATGATAGCCAAAGGACATGATTTTCCCAATGTTACCCTTGTGGGAGTGCTGGCCGCAGACAGTATGTTAAATACAGGGGATTACAGAGCCACCGAGAGGACTTTCCAACTTATAACCCAGGTGGCGGGAAGAGCCGGCAGGGGAAATGTTGCGGGAAGAGTTGTTATACAAACCTATAATGTGGAAAATTACAGCATTCAATGTGCCAGCGAACAGGATTACAAAGGCTTTTTCGAAAAGGAGATTATGGTTAGAAGAAAACTTTTATATCCTCCCTTTACCAATATCGGTTCAATAGTGCTGAGCGGGGTTAATGAACGTATGGTTTACAGCAAAGCTGTGGGAGTTAGAAAATTTTTAGACGAGTATTTTTCCGACAGCAAGGATAGCGTTGACGTATTGGGTCCATCGAGGGCGTCGGTGTCTAAAATAAAAAACAAATATCGATGGAGGATAAATATTAAATGTGAGGACATGGAGAAACTTATAGATGTATTGACTAAAGTTTCGGATAAATTTTATGCACCTTCGGGCAATAATAACATAAGTATTAGTGTGGATATAAATCCGGTAAATATGTTATAATACTTTTTGTTGTGGGAATAAATGAAGTAAAGAGTATTCAATCCTACTTAATAAACGATATGGGGGAACTGAAAATGGCGTTGAGAAATATTCGATTTGATGGAGATGAAGTTTTAAGAAAGGTTTCGAAAACAGTTGATGTTATAGATGACAGGGTTTTGACACTGCTTGATGACATGGCTGAAACCATGTATGCCGAAAAGGGAGTGGGATTAGCTGCTCCTCAGATAGGTGTACTTAAAAGAGTTGTTGTAATTGATGTGGGTGAAGGATTAATTGAGCTTATCAATCCCAAAATTGTTAAGACGGAAGGCGAAGAGCTGGATATAGAAGGATGCCTTAGCATACCCAATTTCGTCGGAGAGGTAATTAGGCCGAAGAAAGTGTGGGTGGAGGCGTTGAACAGAAAAGGGGAAAAGATAAGCTTGGAAGGTGAGGATCTCTTGGCAAGAGCTTTTTGCCATGAAATTGATCATTTGGACGGAATCCTGTTTACCAGCAAGGCACAAAAAATAATAAATAAAAACGATTTGCAGGAACAGGAAGAATAGTTTGTGATTTGATGAATGATTGTATGTTTGGATTTTAGACAATCGGATTAAATACGACAGGTAAGAGGTGACTTTATTGAGGATTGTGTTTATGGGTACTCCCGAATTTGCCATACCGTCTTTGGATATGCTTGTAAAGGAAGGTTATGAAGTTGCTGCGGTTGTAACCCAGCCTGACAAGCCAAAGGGCAGGGGGAACAAAATGAGCCCTCCACCGGTGAAGGAATACGCTTTAAAGCACGGAATTGATGTGTTGCAGCCGGATAAGGTTAAAACGGAAGAGTTTACCGAAAAAATCAGGGAGATTAATCCGGATTTGCTGATTACGGCAGCTTATGGGAAAATTCTACCTAAGTCTGTCTTGGATATTCCGAAGTATGGGTGTATAAATGTGCATGGTTCCCTGCTTCCGAAATATAGAGGTGCGGCACCCATACAATGGTCTATTATAAATGGCGAAAAAGTGACCGGTATAACTACAATGTACACCGATGTAGGTATGGATACGGGAGACATGCTTTTAAAGGCTGAGATGGAAATAACCGAAGATATGACCGCCGGTGAGCTTCATGACAAACTGTCCGTTTTAGGTGCCGAGGTGTTGAAAGAGACCTTGCAAAAGCTTAAAGATGGAAAGCTTGAAAGGATTCCGCAGTCTGATGCTGAGGCAACTTATGCACCCATGATGACTAAAGAGATAGGTTGCATAGACTGGTCAAAGTCATCAAGAGAGATTCACAATCTGGTAAGGGGGACAAATCCTTGGCCAGGAGCGTATACCTATTATTGCGGTAATAAGATGAGAGTATGGGTAACCTCCGTTATATCTGAAGATGGAAATGAAACAAAAGCCGGAACCGTTTTAAAAGTGGGAAAGGACGGAATTGTTGTGGCATGCGGCTTTGGAAAACTCAAAATAAGCGAGATACAGTTTGACAACTCAAGAAGAATGAGTGTGGAGGAATATATATGCGGCCACAAGATTGACGAGGGTGAAATACTTGGATAAGGGATTAAAAAAGTTTGCTTTATTGTCAAGTCTTTTCGTAATTGGGTTATTGTTGATATTAATTACTTTTGGAGTGATTTATCGCTATTTTACAATTTATACATATAACTTTGTATTATTAATTTTAATTGTAATGACAATACTAATCATATTGTTTTACACGGCCTCGATATTAAGTATTTTTTGTATATACAGATATCAAATACGGAATAAATTGATGGTGTGCTTGGCGGGAGCAGGAATAAAGACTCTGCTTCCTCTTTCAATATTAATGGCTAATATTTTCAATACCAAGAAAGATTTGATACGAAAGTTTTATATTGATTTCAATAATATAACGGTAAATTTGTCAAATAGGAAGTATTCACCCAAGAATGTTCTTATTCTTCTTCCTCACTGTTTGCAATATTCCGAGTGTGGGTATAAAATTACGAATAATACCGATAACTGTAAGAGGTGCGGAAGATGTTCAATAGGTGATATTCTTAAAGCGGCGGAAAGTAGAGGGGTTAAAGTTAGCATTGTTACAGGAGGAACGGCAGCAAGGAATATAGTGAAGAAATTCAGACCCGAATTGATTTTCGCTGTGGCCTGTGAGAGGGATCTGACAAGCGGAATTGTGGAAGTGGGAAAAATTCCTGTTATAGGTTTGGTTAACGACAGACCTAACGGGCCTTGCTACAATACTACTATAGATGTAGCCGCATTTGAGCGGAAGTTGGATGAAATTTTGAAAACCTTTTAGGATGTTTTATGAATTTATTTGAAATATTAATGGGAAAGAAAAGGAGGTAATTGTATGGGACTTTTTTATTATCCTGATATTTATTATATTGTTCTTGTACTTCCGGCTTTCATATTTTCACTGTATGCTCAATTCAAGGTAAAAAGCACTTTTAACCGATACAGCAGGGTTGGTAACACCAAAGGTATGACCGGTGCCGATATTGCAAGGACAATACTCGATAGAAGCGGACTTTATGATGTGAGGGTTGAAGCTTATCCGGGAGATCTTACAGACCATTACGATCCCAGAACAAAGGTGGTAAGGTTATCCCAATCGGTATATGGCAGTACTTCCGTTTCTGCGGTTGGTGTGGCTGCCCATGAAACGGGACATGCCATTCAGCACAGGGATGGATATGCTCCTTTGGTTTTGAGAAGCTCCTTGGTACCTGTGGCTAACATAGGTTCTTCCATTGGTCCGACATTAGCAATACTCGGACTTATATTAAGTATGCCGTTTTTTGTCAAGTTGGGAATAATACTTTTCGGTGCCGCAGTACTTTTTTACATTGTAACGCTGCCTGTGGAATTTAATGCAAGCAGTAGGGCTATTAGAACTCTTGAGGATACAGGTATACTCAATTACAATGAGATAGACCCTGCAAAGAAGGTTTTGACAGCTGCAGCTATGACCTATGTTGCATCGGCAGCTGTTGCCATAGCGAACTTTTTAAGGCTTATTTTAATTACAAGTAACAGAAGAGATGATTAATATTATGAAAGTTGATTTGGTTAGAGAAACTGCTTTAAAAATACTGTATGAAGTCAATAAGTCGGGGGCATATTCAAATATTGCCCTAAGTAAAAGACTTGAAGACAATAAATTGAGTAATATTGACAAAGCTTTTATCACTGAGTTGGTCTATGGAACTTTGAAGTGGAAGCTTTCCATAGACTATATTATTGAACGGTTTTCCTCAGTGAAAATCAAGAAGCTTTCGCCCTGGATACTTAATATATTAAGACTGGGCGTTTATCAATTGATTTACATGAGTAAAATACCCGAATCGGCAGCCTGCAACGAGAGTGTCAATCTGGCCAGAAGATACGGACATTCTGCCAGTAGCAGGTATGTCAATGCTGTACTCAGAAATATTGCAAGATCAAAAGACAGTATTGAATATCCCGATAAAAATAAAGAGTTGAGTGCTTATCTTTCGATTAGATATTCCCATCCGGAATGGATGGTAAAAAACTGGCTCAATCGCTTCGGTGAGAGTTTTACCGAGGAACTCTTAAGGAGCAATAACGAAACTCCGCCGTTAACAATTAGGGTGAATACGCTAAAAACCGGCAGAGAAGAGCTTCAAACTTTACTGGAAAACGAAGGGTATGTTATTCATCCGGCAAAATACGTAAAAAATGCCCTGACAATTGACAAGCCGTCTTCCTTTACGAAAATGGAGGCCTTTGCAAAAGGTCTTTTTCAGGTACAGGATGAGAGTTCCATGATGGTGGTGCAAGTTTTGGATCCGAAACCCGGGGAACTGGTAATTGACGTGTGCAGTGCACCGGGAGGCAAAGCTACTCATATTGCAGAACTGATGCAAAACAAGGGACAAGTTATAGCCAGAGATATCCACGAGCATAAGATTAAACTGATAGAGGAAGCTGCCTTAAGACTTGGCATTGATATAATAAAGGCAGAGGTTTTTGATGCCCAGGAACAGGATATGGAATTGACAGGCAAGGCAGACGGTGTTTTGGTGGATGCTCCCTGTACAGGACTTGGTATTGTTAGAAGAAAGCCGGATATAAAATGGACAAGGAGTCTTAAGGATTCCGATGAGTTGGTAAAGATTCAGAAGAGAATCCTTTACACATCTTCTAGGTATGTTAAACCCGGAGGGGTTTTGGTATACAGCACATGTACCATTGAGCCGAAAGAGAATGAGGAACTGGTGAGATGGTTTTTAAGTGAGAATAAGGAATTTGAAATGGAGGATATCTCGAACCTTCTTCCCGAGGCATTGAGAAAAGATACGGCAAAAGAGGGGTATGTCCAGTTATACCCTAATATCGACGGTATTGACGGATTTTTTATCTCAAAAATGAGAAAAAGGAGTTAAGTTTATGGTTGGAAGAGTTGACCTTCTAAATTTATCTATAGAAGAATTGGAAGATTTATTTCAAAAAATGGGTCAGCAGAAATTTAGGGGAAAACAAGTTTTTCAGTGGGTTAACAAGGGAGTTAAGGATATTGATGAGATGACAAATCTCTCAAAGGATATAAGGGAAACTCTTAAAAGGACTGCATATATAAACAAATTGGAGATTGTTAAAAAGTTTGTATCTAAAATAGACGGAACAACCAAATATTTGTTTAAGCTGATGGATGGAAATATAATTGAAAGTGTGTTGATGAAATACGAGCATGGACTGTCGGTTTGTATTTCTTCACAGGTTGGCTGCAAAATGGGGTGCAAGTTTTGTGCCTCAACAGGATTGGGATTTGTAAGAAATCTCACCGCATCGGAAATGCTCGATCAGGTGATAACCGTTCAAAAAGATGCGGGAAGTAGAATAGGAAATATTGTTGTGATGGGAATAGGAGAACCCTTTGACAATTACGACAATCTTGTAAAATTTATTAGACTGGTAAATCATAAAGAAGGTTTGAATATTGGGGCTAGACATATATCCGTTTCAACCTGCGGCCTCGTACCTGAAATTTTGAAGCTTTCCAAGGAGAATTTACCCGTTACTTTATCGGTTTCACTACATGCTCCTAATGATGAGGAAAGAGATAAAATTATGCCTGTTAATAAATGGTATTCTATTGACAAATTGATTGAAGCATGTAAGATATATACAGAGACTACAAAAAGGCGAATTACTTTTGAATATGCATTGATTGATGGTGTAAACGATACCTTTGAATATGCCAGGCAGCTTTCGGATCTTTTAAAGGGTATGTTGTGCCATGTGAACCTGATACCTGTGAATAGTGTTAAAAATACCGGGTTCAAGAAAAGCAGCAAGGAAAGGGTTAATAAGTTTAAAAGCATGTTGGAGAAGCGAGGCATTGAAACAACAGTAAGACGTGAACTTGGAGCTGACATTGATGCTGCCTGCGGACAGCTTCGCAGAAGCCTTATTGAAGCAGTTAAGGAATAAGTGAATGTAGTGTTTTGACAGCTATTTTACTATAAAACATTTTACACTTTTCTGGGGAGTGGTATGGTGAGATTTGGAGTTGAAAGCGATAAAGGTAAAGTACGTGATATTAATGAAGATAGCTTTAAAGTTATTTCAGGAATAGAAGGTTTGCCAGATACCTTTATTGTAGCAGACGGTATGGGTGGGCATAACTCGGGAGAAATAGCCAGCCGTATGGCGGTTGACTTATCCGAGGAGCATTTGCACAAATTTTCACAACCGGATGCCGATGACGAGGGTATAAAATCTTTTATTTGCAATATGATGACTGAAGTAAATAAATGTATTTATTCCAAGGCAAAAGAGTCTGAGGAAAATTTTGGTATGGGTACTACTTTTGTCATAGGAATGTTTTTGAAAGGCAAACTTTTTATCGGACATGTAGGAGACAGCAGGGCTTACCTTTTAAGAGACAACTCGTTGCAAAGACTTACCACTGACCATTCCTATATTGAAGAACTCATAAAAAACGGTTCACTGTCAAGAGAGGAAGCACGTAATCACCCAAAGAAAAATGTAATAACCAGAGCTTTAGGATGTGAAGAAAACGTTGAAATAGATACATATTGTGTTGATGTAAACAACGATGACATATTTGTTTTTTGCACCGACGGATTGACTAATATGTTGAGTGAAAATGAAATTTTGTCAATAATAAACAACAATGACGAACCGCAAGCTATATGCGGCGAGTTGGTTAAACTTGCAAATGAAAGAGGCGGCGAAGATAACATAACTGTTATTGTCGTAAAATACTCTTAAATTTTTTATTATTACGAAATAATATAGCGTGGAAATTGAAAGTGAAATTTTAATAACAAAAATAATGCCTATTTATGTTTTTATAAGGTTAAGACGGTTATGGAAAATGGCACTGTGTGCATATACATATATTTATAAGTATGTTATTGTATATTGAATAAGGATAATATTGCGAGAATAATTATGAATCATGAAAAATGTTATATTGAAATGCCGAAAAAAGAGGTGTAGATATGGAAGGTCGCATACTTGGTGGAAGGTATGAACTGTTGGAGAAAATAGGTGGGGGCGGAATGGCCCTTGTATATAAGGCAAAATGTAAATTGTTGAACAGGTTTGTTGCAGTCAAGCTGCTAAGACCGGAATTTACTACCGATGAAGAGTTTGTCAAACGTTTTAGGGTTGAAGCACAAGCGGCGGCAAGTCTTTCTCATCCCAATATAGTATCGATATACGATGTAGGACAGGAAGACGATTTGCACTATATAGTTATGGAGTATGTAAATGGAATAACCTTAAAGGAGTATATAATTCAAAAAGGCGTATTGGATTGGAAGGAAGCAGTAAATATTGTTATTCAAATATGTTCGGCAATAGAGCATGCCCACAAGAATCATATCGTTCATAGGGATATAAAACCGCATAATATACTGCTAACAAAGGATGGAGTAGCAAAGGTTACAGACTTCGGTATTGCAAGAGCTGTTACTTCTTCAACCATAACGGTTGCCGGAAGTACTATCGGCTCTGTTCATTATTTTTCACCGGAACAGGCCCGTGGAGGTTTCTCCGATGAAAAATCCGATCTTTATTCTTTGGGAATAGTATTATACGAGATGGTTACAGGAAGGCTGCCCTTTGATGGAGAATCGCCGGTGGCAGTTGCTTTAAAGCATATACAGGATATGCCTCAGGAGCCTTTGACAATAAAAGAAGACATACCGCAAGGTGTAAATGATATAATTATGATAGCAATGGAAAAGGATCAGAAAAACCGGTATCAATCTGCAACAGAAATGTTGGAGCATTTATACAAGGTTTTAAAGAATCCTAATGTGGAGTTGACCTTGGGCAACGGTGAAGACGTATACGACAGTCCTACAGTGAGAATGCCGTCCATAGGTGAAAAAAAGTCATTGGAAGAAAAGGATTTTCAAAAAACGGGTGATAGTAAAATGAGTAAAAAGAGAAAAAAGGATAAGACTACGACAGTATTGGCTATTTTGACATCGGTAGTAGTTATTGCATTATTAAGTTTCATGGTAGGTTATATTATCTGGCCGGCATTAGCACCACCGGATGAGTATGTGGTAAGGGATTATACCGGTATGAACTTTTATGAAGTCAAGGCTGAATTGGAAAATAACGGTATATATGTTGAGGAAAGAAGAAAAAATGACGAAAATATTACCAAGGACCTGATAATATCTCAAGATGTACCTGAAGGCAGAAAGCTTGTTAGAGGAGGATACAGCAAAGTTGTACTTACAGTAAGTGACGGTCCCGTTTATATAAAGATTGAGGACTATACCAACATGGATTATCGGGAAGTTGAAAGAAAATTGAAAGCTTTGGATCTTGATCCTAAAGTTGTTGATGAATACAGTGACGATGTTCCGGTGGGCATGGTAATAAGGACCGAACCAGGAGAAGGAGAAGAAGTAAGACTTGGAAAACCGGTGAGAATCTACAAGAGTATAGGACCTGAAATTATATTGACAAGGGTTCCGAATTTGGTCGGAAAAACAAAATCGGAGGCTTTTAAACTTTTGGAAGACAGTAAATTATCCCTTGGAAATATATATCCTGAAGATATGTCAAATACCGTAGATAAAATAATAAGGCAGGAACCTAAAGCAGGAGAGACAATTGCTGAAGGTGAACCGGTTGATATTTATCTTGAGGTAATTGAATTGAACCAAAATAACGAGAAAATTGTAAAAAAGACTATAGCATTGGAAGATCCCGATGAGTATTTGGAGTTTGTATCTGTGGAGGTTATAATTGAAAAATCCACCACCGGAGAAGAAGAGAATCTATATAAAGAGATTAAGAGGAAAACCGATTTCCCGATTACTTTATCCATACCGGTGCCTAAAAACGGAAGCACAAAGGTGAAGGTTTTCTTAAACAGTGAATTGGTTACAGAGTTTACCGAAAAATTTTAGTTATTGGCCAAAAGAGGAGGATGAAATATTGATACCGGGTCTGATAATTAAAGGTATAGGAGGATTTTACTACGTAAAAACCAAGTCGGGAGTTTATGAATGCAAAGCACGAGGAATATTCAGAAAAGACTCATTTACGCCATTACCGGGTGACAAGGTATCAATATCTATTACTGACGAGGAGAAAAAAATCGGAAATATCGAGGAAATTTCTCCTCGTGAATCGCAATTGACCAGGCCGGCAGTTGCAAATGTAAATCAAATTGCAATTGTAATTGCAGTGAAATCGCCGCAACCGGATTTTACACTTTTGGACAAGCTCCTTATAACTATTGAGAAAAAGGGGTTAAGTGCCGTTGTTTGCATTAATAAAATTGATCTTGATGATAGGAAGGAATATGAAAAAATAATCAAGGCATATGAAAAAGCCATGTATAAGGTTATAGCACTTAGTTGTGTCAACGGAACAGGTTTCGATGAGCTTGAACGGGTGTTAAAAAATAAGACCACTGTCTTTGCCGGTCAATCGGGAGTGGGAAAATCTACCATTCTCAATAAAGTATTGTATTCCTATGTGATGAAGACCGGCAGTATAAGTGAAAAAATTGAAAGAGGAAGACATACTACGAGACATGCAGAATTGATAGAGCTGAAATCGGGTGGATTTGTAGTAGATACTCCCGGTTTTAGCTCCTTTGAGATTTCGGATATTGAAGCTAATGAACTTCAAAATTTTTATCCGGAATTCCGTGAGTATATCGGTAGTTGCAAGTTTACCGGTTGTGTACATATTAGCGAGCCTAATTGTGAAGTCAAGGCAGCACTCGAAAGGGATGCTGTAGACGGTGGTAGATACATGCGATATGTGGAGTTTTATAAAATACTTAGGGAAAATCAGAAAAGGAAGTATAGTTAGAAAGACTGAAAGCACGGCTTCGGCTTTATGATACTTTTTTCTTTATCTTTATACATAGTGTAATTTTTTTTGTGTTGAAACGTTGATAGGGTTGATTTTACCATTGTTCGAAGTGCATATGCAAGGTGTTTGCAATTTATTTGTTAAAATTAGGAAGGGAAGTGTTTGGGATTGATTAAAATTGCACCCTCCATTTTATCGGCAGATTTTTCGAAATTGGGGGATGAAATAGTTAAAATAGATAAAGCCGGAGCGGATTTGGTACATATTGATATCATGGATGGACATTTTGTTCCTAATATAACAATCGGTCCTCCCATTGTAAAAGCATTGCGAAAAGTGACAAAGTTGCCTTTTGATGTGCATTTGATGATATCGGATCCTGATAAGTATATTGACAGTTTTGTCGATGCCGGAGCCGATATAATTACTGTACATGCCGAAGCATCTCTTCATTTGCACCAGACTATTCAAAAAATAAAAAAGCACGGAATAAAGGCGGGAGTTTCTTTAAATCCGGCAACATCAATACACTCAATTGAATGGATTTTAAATGATGTGGATATGATACTTGTCATGTCCGTTAATCCCGGTTTTGGAGGGCAAAAGTATATTGAGACCACTACTCGGAAAATTATGAGTTTAAAAAATGTTTTATTGAGTCATGGCTTAAATATCGATATAGAGGTAGACGGAGGAATTGATTTAAGCAATATATATGAAATTACAAAGGCAGGAGCTAATGTAATCGTGTCGGGTTCAACAATATTCAATTCTCCGGATACTTCAAAGATTATTAAAGAATTGCGTGAAAAGGCATATAAGATATAAGTCTTAGGGAAGGTTATGGTATGACAGCATTAATTGTGTGTAGCGGCAGTATATCGGACTGCTTCCATTACGAGAAATATTTTAAAAGGGCAGAGTTTGTGATATGTGTTGATGGAGGGGCAAAATACCTGAGGAATCTGGGTATTGTTCCCGACGTATTGGTTGGAGATCTCGATTCCATATCCGGTGAAGATTTGGAGTATTTCAAGGCTAAGAATGTCGAAACTATAAAATATCCGACCCAAAAGGATATGACCGACGCCGAAATTGCTGTAGATTATGCTGTCGATAAAGGATTTACCGAAATAATTATAATTGGCGGCATTGGAACAAGACTGGATCATTCGTTGGCCAATATTTTGCTTGTTAAAAAACTGCTTGATAAAGGAATAAAGGGTATTCTGGTAAATGAGAATAATGAAATAACCATGATTAGGGACAGGATTGAAATTGAGAGGGAAAAGGATGTCAAGGTAAGTTTGTTGCCGTTAACCGGTGTGGTTGAAGGAATAACAACAAAGGGCCTGTACTATCCGTTGAAAGGTGAAGACATTGAAATGGGTTCGAGCAGAGGAGTAAGCAACGAATTTAAAGATGAAGTTGCTGAAGTTTCGATAAAAAACGGTATTTTGATTGTAATAAAGTCGAAAGATTAAAAATCTCGGGGTATTAAAAGCCCGAGATTTTTTAGTCCTTCAAAGGTCATTTAAGGGGAAACGGTATCTTTCCTTGCATCAATTCCATATCTTTCTCATTACATCTATCCTATTAGATTGTAGTCTTTAGCCAATGCCTCAAAGGCAGGGAAAGAATTCTTTATAGTTTCTATGCTGACGCAGTAAGAAATTCTAAAATATCCCGGTGCACCGAATCCTCTGCCGGGAACTAAAAGAAGGTTATATTTCACGGCACTTTGAATGAAAGCCACATCATCCTCAATTGGGGCCTTGGGGAACAAGTAAAAAGCACCTTTCGGTTTGGTACATGAGAAACCGAGACTTGTCAGTTTGTTATACAAGGTATCGCGTCTTTCCCTGTAAATATCTATATCGACAGAAGCATCAAGGGCTGCACCGATGACTTTCTGGAAGAGTGCCGGTGCATTGACAAAACCTAATGTGCGGTTGCAAAAAGCAAGACATGAGATGACAAGATTTGTATCATGCATCTTAGGGTTTACAGCAATATATCCGATCCTCTCTCCAGGAAGTGAAAGTGACTTGCTGAAGGAGTTTACAACAAAGGAATTCTCATATAATTTTAAAATACTGGGCAATTCTTCATTGTCATAAACCAGTTTTACATAAGGCTCATCCGATATGACAAATATTGTGGTATTGAACTGCTTTTCTTTTTCTTTCAGTACATTGAATATTTTGATTAATGTTTCTTCGGAGTATATATGGCCGGATGGATTGTTGGGAGAGTTTATAATGAGTGCTTTGGTCTTTTCTGTAATACTGTTTTTCAACACTTCAAGGTCCGGGTCGAAGGTATCCTTAACCGGCGGTATTATAACTGTCTTGCCGCTGAAATTGCTAACATAAAAATTATATTCTGCAAAAAACGGTGCGAGTATAAGTACTTCCTCTCCGGGATTGAGAATGGCTCTAAGTATCACATTTAGACCTCCTGCAGCACCACAGGTCATTATGATGTGGTCGGGAGTAAACGATAGCCCGGTTTCACCGCTGATTTTATCGGCTATTTTTTGGCGAACATCCGCATATCCGACATTGCTCATATAACCATGCATTCCCGGTTGGCTCTCAAGGACAATATTTTTCAAGGCATCTTTCACTTCCTTGGGAGGTTCGGGATCAGGGTTGCCTAAAGTAAAATCAAAGACTTTATCTTTTCCGTGAATTTTTCTCAATTTTTCGCCTTCTTCAAACATGGCCCTTATCCATGACGAGTTTGAGAGATTGTGCAATATTTCCTTAGATAACATATAAAAGTCACTCCTTACCTAATTTTTATATTTATATTCCAAATTTTTTATTTTATTTTCATCGGGTGTTACAATTATAGTTTTGTAATTTACATAGGTAACCATTCCCGGCTTTGCACCCCTTGGTTTCTTTACATTTTTAACTTGAGTGTAGTCCACCTCCACATGGGATGAAAGTTTACCCTTGCTATGGTAAGCGGCAATTAACGCAGCTTCGACTAGAGTTGTGTCCGGAATGTCTCCTTTTTGCTTTTTAACTATAACATGGGACCCGGGTATATTTTTTGTATGGAGCCAAATATCATTGGAGGATGCTGTTTTAAGGGTTAAAATATCGTTTTGAATATTGTTTCTACCTACAAAAATGTCATAACCGTCCGATGATTTATATCTGATAGGTTCTAGCGGTTTTACATTTTTTTTGATTTTGGAGCTTTTATTTTCGCTCATATATCCCACGTTAACAAGTTCCTGCCTGATTTCTTCTATTTCCTGGGTAGTGGTTGCAGAATCTAAATTTTGGATTACGCTTTCAATATACTCAAGTTCTTTAAAAGCTTCTTCCAATTGGCTGTTTGTATAGTTATAGGCATTTTTGGCCTTTGCGAATTTTTTATAGTACATCTGGGCATTGTCCTGCGGAGGCAGGTTTTCATCAAGAGGAATTTCGATGTACTCATTGTTTTCACTGTAATAATTAAGTAGGGTAACACTTTTTGAGTTTTTCGGTATGCAGTATATGTTTGCAGTTATAAGTTCTCCATATAACTTGAACTTGTCCCGATCAGCCACTTCTCTCAAAGTATCCTGATGAATGGAAATCTTTTTGTTCAATCTATCCAAATAATTGTTAAGTATTTTGTTTATGGCACTCTTCTTCTGATGAAGCCTTTCCGCATTGTCCTTTGATGTATAAAACAAGTCGAGAATACTGCTGATGGAAGAGTGATATTCAAGAATCGGGTATTGGGTCATTTCCAATGAGTGAAAATCCAAGGGTTTTGTCTTTGCTTGATCGCTCCAGGCAATACACGGAGAAAAATCCGATGCGGATATCTTTGATATAATAGCCTTTAATGAATTTTTTATTTTATCCAAATCCATATCTGTAAGATTTTCAATAAGCGTTCTTCCGTCAACTTGGGCCCTATAACATACTTCATCGCAGAGAAGAGGGCTGAAACCCTTTACAGTACTCAAAAGATATTTGGAAATACGAAGTCCCCTTTGATTCTCAGCGTTTTTAAAAAGCTCATCGATATTTAAAGTTTCAGGGTTTTCCTTATCCTGGCCGGGTGGCAATATATACGGTCTTGCCGGCATAACTTCCCTTACCCTGCTTATATCGCTGTCTATATGCTTGATGGAGTCTATAATTACGTCATTGTCATTAAGAAGGATTATATTACTGTGTTTTCCCATTATTTCAATAAGCAGTTTTTTATATGTAGTATCTCCCATTTCATTAATTGCCTCAACATGAAGGGAGATAATTCTTTCATAATCATAAAACTCAACTTTGATTATTCTGCCACCTAGCAGATGTTTTCTTAAGAGCATGCAGAAAACAGGAGGATTCATAGGGTTCTCCTTGGATAAACCGGTCAAATGAATTCTAGGATAACTGGCATTGGCCGACAGAATCAGTTTATGGTTTTGACCTTTGGCCCTTATGTGAATCAGGATTTCGTCCTGTTCCGGCTGATATATTTTATCTATTCGTCCACCCACCAGGGTGTCGTTTAATTCCAATGATACATTTTTGGTTACTATTCCGTCAAAAGGCAAATTACTGCACCTCGTTTCCTCATTACAAGTTCAGTAGTCAACATAAAATTATACTCGAAAAAACTTTAAAGTCACCGAAAAGTAAAATAAATTTGCTTTTCGGCACTAAAAAATTGTGTTTCCCTGTTTTACTTCTTTTTAAGGAAGTTAAAGAGAAAAGCGGTGAACACAAATTTTATTAATTAGTATAACACTTCTAGGGCTTATTAACAAACAAAATTTTACGGTGTTTTGCTTATTTGACCTCAATTCCTAGAAGGGTGATATCATCGAAAAAAGTGTCATTGGAATAATTTCTTACAGACTGCACCACTTTATTTAGGGTATCGATTAGGTTATTGCCGGTGCATTCCTTAAGGAGTGACAAAAGCATATTTTCACCGAAGGGTGGAGTTTCCGGGTCGGGGGAAGCTTCAATCAATCCGTCGGTAAAGAGCCAAATTTTATCATGTTGCTGCAGTTGATTGACACAGCAATTGTAAGTTGCATCTTCAAAAACTCCCAAAATGGGTCCTGTTGATTTTAACGGTATGTAACTTCCGTCCAATCTGACTATATATTGATTGATGTGGCCTGCCGAAACTGTGTATAGAGTTTTGCTTTCTTTATCTATAAAGCCTAGAAGAAGAGAGGCGAAAACATTTTGTGCAGTATTGGACAAAAGCATCATGTTCAGATCCAGGACTATTTCGGGGAATCTTCTTTTGTTTATCCCCTGTTTGTAGTTGTATTCGATATTTTTAAGAAAGCTTTTTATAATGGTGGAGATTACAGAAGCCAGTATTCCATGACTTGATACATCAAAAACATAAAAGCATATATAATCACCAATGTCAGATACATCATACATATCGCCGCCCACTGATTCGCAGCTTTTGTATTCCACAGCAAAATCGAATCCGTCAATGTCGGGGAGCTTTTTCGGAAGCATATTTTTTAATATTTTTTCAGCCGAATCGTGAAGACCTTGAAGATAATTTTTATGTTCTAAAAGTTCCCTTTGAATACGTGCGTTTTCCATAAGAAGATTTTTTTTGTTGATGGCATTGTTAATGGCTATGGCGAGATTATCTGCTGTTACAGGTTTTATCAGGTATTCGAATGCTCCTTCTTTCATAGCTTGGATAGCATTTTCAAGATCATTGTATTCCGTAAGTATAATCACACCCATTTCAGGCATTATCTTTTTTATTTCCCGAAGAACCTCTAAACCTGATACATCGGGCATATTTATATCGGTTAGAACCACATCAATGGAAGAGTAGTTCTTTTTGAAATAATTTAGTCCTTCTTCACTGTTTGAAAAGGTAAAAACTTCATTATTGCCAAGTTTGAGAACAAATTTTATATTGTCCAGGATAGTTATCTCATCATCTATAACAAGTATTTTAGACATGCTTCTGACTCCTCTCTAAAATATTATAGCAATTTTCATTTAAAATTTCCATACATGAAAAGCTGTGTTATAATATATCAGTAATCTTTGAGCTGTGAAATTTGAGGTGGAATATGGTTATAGGAGTTTGCAAAGTAGTTTTGTCCATAGATGAAGTTTACTCGCTTAAGGAAAAAAGACATATTGTAAAGAGTCTGATAGGAAGGCTCAAATCACGTTTTAATGCTTCATTTGCCGAGGTGGACTTAAATGACAAATGGAAGAGGGCTGTAATAGGCATATCTTGTGTGTCAAATGAGTCGGGGCATGCTGACAGTATGATGGCAAGTATAGTAAATTTTATTGAAAATGACGGAAGGGCATTGCTATTAGACTACAGCACCGAGATTATACATGTGGATTGAAACATTCTAGAAAATTAATAAAACGTATTGCAAAATTTATGCTTATGCTTTAAAATGTAATACGTGCGGGGCTATAGCGCAGTTGGGAGCGCATCACACTGGCAGTGTGGGGGTCAGGGGTTCGAATCCCCTTAGCTCCACCATAAACCACAAGTTCGCTTGAGCTTGTGGTTTTTAATTTAGTTATCATGAAAATCGTGAAAAATGTAAAGCGAAAGGGCTCGATACCCTTTTGTTTAATTCTTACTTTGTATTTCCCCATTAAGTCAAGGTAAACAAAATCGGATATTATAGCAATTGATTGGTAAACAAAAATATGTTATTCTTATATTAGGACGAACGTTCGAATTAAAATAGGGTGATGAATTGATGGTTAGAAAAGAAGAGAAGAAAAATCAATCCCAAAAAATACTTCAGACGGCCTTTCAATGCTTATCCACAAGAGGCTATGCCAATGTGTCCATGCGGGATATTGCCGATGAAGCCGGGGTTGCATTGAGCCAGTTGAACTATTATTACAAAAACAAGGAAGGTTTATTTACCGAAGTTGTAAAAATGATGATGCATCAATATTTGCATGAAGTTGAGGATGAGTTGAAATCTACTACAAATGCAAAAGAGAGAATTGCATCATTGGTGAGGTACTTTAATGAACTTATCAGAAAAAAGCCGGAGCTTTTGAGATTGTTTATTGATTTTACGGCACAATCTTTATGGTTGCCGTCTTTTAAGCGGCAGTTGAAAAAATTGTTTGCAGATTTATCGGAAATGATTGAGAAGAGTATTCTAGCTGGGGCGGTTATGAATAAATCTTTGAGAGAGTACCCTTCAAAGTCGTTGGCGAGGTTTGTTTTAGGTGCATTATACGGTACGGTCATTCAAATTATGCTCGATTCCGACGAAGATACTGCATTCGATTCCTTAAATTTGGTTGGAACGATACTTAACTGACAGAGTCGGGGCTTTTGGCTGAAGTTTTTAGAAGTACACATTAACATATTGTTCTTATGTGTTTTTCGGAAAGGAAGGTCAATGTCACTATTGCTTAAGTTATTTTTACCGATAATATGGTTTCGACGTTTGGAACGATAAATACGATAACAACAGGAATTTGAAGGGGGTTGTTATATGACGGGGTTTAAGGATTTGATGCTGATTTTTTCAATTTACTCTTTTTTGGGATGGGCGATTGAAACCGTTTATGTGAGTACGATAGAGAAAAAAATAATCAACAGGGGATTTTTAACAGGGTTTTTTTGTCCCATTTACGGTTTTGGTTCCATATTGATAATAGGTACTGCAAAATGGATTGAAGATTTTTTTAGGTATACATATTCAGCACTTTTGTTTAATGTGTTGGTTGCTGTTGTGTTGGTGACGGCCTTGGAATATATTACAGGATATATATTGGAGAAAATTTTCAACTACAAGTGGTGGGACTACAGCAACGAGCCGTATAACCTTCATGGGTATATCTGTTTGAAATATTCGTTGTTCTGGGGTGGGTTGGCATTTTTGCTAATACACGTTATCCATCCTGTTATCTTGGATATTGTGGATTCAATTCCAAACGCCGGCAAAAGCTATTTAGCAATATTGCTGCTGGTATATTTTGTCGCGGATACAACTAAGACTGTGGTTGAAACCCTGGATTTACGAAAAGTAATATTAAATGCTTCTACCATTTCAGCGAAAAAATACTACGAGAAAATTATCAGATATAAACGCTTTTTCCTTGCATTTCCGCGGTTACTGAAATTGAATGCCGGAATGCTGAACTGTGATATCAGAAGTATTCTTAACGATAGAATGGATAAAATTAAAGTCGAGCTAAAAAGTAGATTTCTCGGTTAATACAATTATGTTAATGGAGGTGGCAATTTGATTTTTGAAACCGATAGATTAATTCTGCGTCCATGGCAGGAGTCGGATGCAGAGGATTTGTATGAATTTGCAAAGGATCCTCAAGTCGGTCCCATTGCCGGGTGGCCGGTTCATACCAGTGTTGAACACAGCCGTGAAATAATAGCCGGTGTTCTTTCAAAGCCGGAAACTTATGCAGTTGTGCTGAAAAGTGAAGGAAGAGCCGTTGGAAGTATCGGACTAATGATAGGAGAAGCGAGTAATTTACGACTTCCTATGGACGAGGGAGAAATCGGTTATTGGATTGGGGTTCCGTTCTGGGGACAGGGGCTTATACCCGAAGCGGTGAATGAGCTTATACGTTATGGTTTTGAAAAGCTTGGCTTGAAAAAAATCTGGTGTGGCTATTTTGACGGAAACATAAAGTCAAAGCGTGTTCAAGAAAAATGCGGATTTGTTTATCATCGTACCGAGGAGAATGTACCCTGGCCATTGATGAATGATATTAGAACCCAGCATATTACTTGTTTGACAAGGGAAAGATGGCTTGAGTCGGTAGCCGGTAACGGTTGTGAAGAATAAAAGTTAACAAAACTCTAAATCTTTTCTTGTTATATACCGAAATTGAATTATATAGTTTTTCTGTACAATATAATTCAAATCAAGTATAATTTAACTATAATACAAGGTTTACAAGCTTTGGAACCACATAATTCCAATGTTTGCAGACATAAGAATAATTTTATTATATCCGTTAAAGGAGAACGAGAAATGAGTAATTCAGTTGAGTCTCAAAATGGACTTGAAAATGAGCTCATAAAGAAGGATTTAATATCAATTATCATACCTTGTTATAATGAAGGAGAATTATTATTTGTATTACATAATAAGTTGTGTGAAATTGCACAGTTAATACCAGAGGCTGATTTTGAGTTCATCTTTGTAGATGACGGTTCAAAAGACAATACCTTGACCACTATTAAGGCACTATATGAAAAGGATTCAAGGGTCAGATATATATCCTTCTCCAGAAATTTCGGCAAAGAAGCGGCCATGCTTTCCGGTATGGAAGCAGCCAAAGGCGATTATGTAGCTATTATAGATGCAGATATGCAGGATCCGCCGACAATGATACCTGAAATGTACAAAGGCATCAAAGAGGAAGGATATGATTGTGTTGCAGCAAGACGTGTCAACCGTATCGGAGAGCCGAAAATCCGATCTTTTTTTGCACGGCAGTTTTATAAAATAATGAGGGTTCTTAGCAAAACGGAAATAGTTGACGGAGCAAGGGATTTCAGACTGATGACCCGTCAAATGACCGATGCCATACTGTCGCTGTACGAATACAACCGTTTTTCCAAGGGGATTTTCTCATGGGTTGGCTTCAAAACTAAATGGTTGGAATATGAAAATATTGAACGTGCAGGCGGAGAGAGCAAATGGTCTTTTTGGAAGCTGTTTCTTTATTCCATTGACGGAATAGTGGCTTTTTCAACGGCACCGCTTGCATTGTCGTCATTGTTGGGGATTGTATTTTGTGTTATTGCTTTTATAGCAATAGTATTCACAATTATCCGACAGATGGTTTGGGGAGGTTCTGCTTACGGTTGGTCTTCCATGGTATGTATTATATTGTTCCTGGCGGGCATCCAGTTGTTTTGCATCGGTATTTTGGGACAATATCTGTCAAAAACATATCTCGAAACCAAAAAACGTCCCATATATATTGTGAAAGAAAAGGGGGAAGGCAGTAATGAAGCAAAGTAAGTACAAGAACATTACTATAGGGATTCTTTGCTTTATGCTGCCGGCCGTTATTGTCCTGATAGCCTTTGCAAAGATGAAAATGGCACCGTTTGGAGATAAGTCGCTTATGATTATGGATATGTCGGGGCAGTATGTGGAATTCCTCTGTGGATTGAAAAATGGAGACGTTTTTTTTTCATGGTCTAAAGCACTTGGTGGGAATTATATAGGTGTTTTTACTTATTATGTATCAAGTCCTTTGTCTTTACTGACGCTATTTTGTCCCAATTCGAAAATGCCAATTGCTGTTCTCTTCTTAACTGTTCTAAAAATAGGATTGGCTGGGTTTACTTTTAGCTTGCTGCTGCGTTACAGATTTAAAAGGTATGATGTGTCCACCGTATTGTTTTCCATGTTATATGGACTTATGTCCTATAATATAGGATACTCTATGTGCATAATGTGGTTGGACGGCGTTATTTGGCTTCCTATAATACTATTAGGCGTCGAAAAAATACTTGAGGGGAAAAAGGGCTGGCTTTTAACTTTTGCCTTGTTTGTATCTTTTATATCGACTTATTATATTTCATATATGACGGGTTTGTTTACTGCTATTTATTTTATCTACCGATGTATTGAAATAAAGATTGGAATAAAGAAATTTTTCAATGGTATCTGTAAATTTGTTATAAGTACTGTTATAGCCGCTTCCTGGGGAGCTTTTTTATTGCTTCCCACTCTGGCTTCACTCTTTCAGGGCAAGATTGGCGAAAGAAACATGGATTACTCGGGAGTTTTCAACTTTTCATTAATAGATTCCAAGTTAAGGTATAAATTTTTGCCCGGTGGATACGATTCAATAACCAATTCGGGTACTCCGTTCATTTACTGCGGTATATTGGCATTCTTGCTTTTTGTCGTCTTTTTTGCATTGAGGAAAATAAGCATAAGAAGTAAAATTTCCACCGCACTTTTTACAATACTCATGTTTTGCAGTTTATGGTTTTGCAAGTTGGATAAAGTCTGGCATGTATTCCAATATCCCAATTGGTTTCCGTACAGATACTCTTTCTTGTTTTCGATTTTGATTATACTTACTGCATACAGAGCTTTTGCGGAATTCAAGTTTAAGAGAGAAACTGTGGCTTTTATTCTTCTGATTGCATGTTCTGTTGACATGTACACAAATACTATGGGAATACTAAAAGGCTTGGACAGAGAATTCAGATATGAAAGCTACGAAAGTTATAACGGATATAAAGAGAAGATTACCCCCCTGGTGGAGGAAACAAAAAAGGATAAAAGTGCCTTTTTCCGTGTGGGAGCAACCTTTGAGCGTACTAAAAATGAACCGATAGCATTTGGATATAAAGGAATAACTCACTACAGTTCCACCTATAACAGACATGTCAACAGATTTCTAAAAGAATTGGGAATGGCACAAGCATGGCTGTGGAGTTCATATTTCGGGTCTTCGATGGTGACCGACGCTTTGCTTTCTGTGAAATATGTTATTTCGGAACGTACCGTGCCCAATGATTACATTTTGATAAAAGAAAGCGGTTCTGCAGATCTTTATCAAAATCCTTATGCACTCTCTGTAGGAATGGCTGCAAATAAAAAGTCTCTAAAGAAATTTTTCTTTACAGGCGATGCTTTTCAAACACAGAATAGTTTGGTTAGAGCCTTAACCAATACCGATGAGGATTGCTTTATTCCTTTAAGTGTTGATGAAGTCGATAACGGCAGTGTTGTTAATTATACGTTTATCTCGAACGGAATGCCGGTATATGCTAATTTTAATTCCAGCAGTTATAGCGGTGATCTATTTGTCAACGGGATGCGTGTTTCGGAACTCTTTTCGAATGAAACCATTTGTGTTCAGTATATAGGGACATTTTCCGAAGGTGAATATGTAAATGTTGAAGTTAGAACCGACGGAGAAGTATATGGAAAGTTCTATTACCTACATATGGAGAATTTTGATAAAGCGATAGGGACATTAAGAAATGCGGAAATGACAGTGGATTATTGCTATAATGGTCGAATAGGGGGAACAGTCACTGCTAGTGAAGGTGACGTTCTGTTTACGACTATTCCTTACGACAAAGGATGGAGGGCATATGTTGACGGGAAAGAAGTACAGTTGGAGCCTTTTGCCAATTCTCTATTGACAATACCCCTTACAGCAGGAACGCATAAAATAAAGCTGATCTACATTCCAACAGGTCTAGTGGAAGGTATATGTATTTCTGTAATTCCCGGAATACTTGCTATATTTATGCTTCTAATAACCAGAAAAATCAAATTTGGCAATAATAATGAAAATAGGACATGACATTTTGTTATTTTAGGTGTAAAATATAATTATAGCACAAAATTTTGAAAGGGAAGTGATAAACGTGAAAAAAAGAATTAAAGGTTTATTGGCATTAGGTACTGTATTAGCTCTTATGCTCACTTGTGTGAGTGGGGTGTATGCTGCACCGAAGCCCCCTGAACCAAAGGCACCGCCTGCACCGCCTGCACCACATATTCATGTAGATATTAAGAACTCTACTATAATTAATTTCAATTTTATTGATATCGGAACAGGTCACTGGGCTTACAACGCAGTATTAAATCTTTTCTCCAAAGGAATAATTGCAGGTTTTGAGGACAATACCTTCAGACCCAATGAACTTGTTACAAGATCCCAGTTTGCTGCGATGTTGACCAATACCCTTAAGTTAGATTCAAAGGGAAAAACTCAAACATTCAAAGATGTTCCTCCAAATAGTTGGGACTTCAAAGCAGTTGAAGCTGCAAAGAGTTATTTGACAGGATACAAGAATAATAAAGGTGAACTTTACTTCTACGGCAGCAGACCTGCAGTACGTGAAGATATGGCTGTTGCACTTGTAAAGGCCCTAGATTTGAAAGTGGTGAGCGATGACGAGGCACTTGAAGAAATTTTTGCTGATTATGACAGTATTTCTGAAAACTTAAGAGACTTTGTTTATACTGCTTATAAAGAAAAAATAATGATAGGTTCCGACGGTAAGTTCAATCCTCAGGGTTATTTGACAAGAGCAGAAGCAGCTGCACTTTTGGATAATGCCATCAACAAGCTTGAAAAAATTGTTGTGGATGACGAAATCGGCGAGGAAAAAGTAGTATATGAAGATGCAAGTTCCGATGCAACACTTAAGAGCATTAAAGTTAACGATAAGGATATAAAAGATTTTGATAAAGATACAAAAGTTTATACTGTTGAAATAAAAGAGGGCGATGCAATACCTACAGTTACAGCTAAAGCAAATGATTCTAAAGCAAAAGTAACTGTTACTCAAGCTGAAGAAGTTCCAGGATATGCTAAAATAGTTGTAAAAGCTGAAGATGGAACTAAAGAAATTTATTATGTTAAGTTTGTTGCTGTGAAAGATAATGATGCAACACTTAAGAGCATTAAAGTTAACGGAAAAAGCATTAAAGATTTCGATAAAGAAACTACATCTTATGTAGTTGAATTGGAAAACGATGAGGAAATTCCAACAGTATCGGCTAAAGCAACTAGCTCTAAAGCTAAAGTTACTGTAACTCAAGCTGAAGCAGTACCCGGTACTGCGAAGATAGTTGTAGAAGCAGAAGATGGCTCATTAATAACTTACAAAGTAAGGTTTGTTATTGCAGATTAAAATTGAAATACATATTTATAGAGGCAGGATAAGTAAAAGTATTCTGCCTCTTTTTTATTAGGGCTTTCGAACAAAGTGAAAGCATTGGAAATCGAAGGGACTTGATGTCTCTGAGATTTTTTTTATTTAGCAAAGGGGAGAGAGGAGGTTTTTCAAGTTGCATTACATTTCACTTAGCCCAAATTTCCTCAATAACCAGATGCAAAACTTTTGCAGTTTGGTTTTCGGTTTTTCCAGAGGAATAGCTATACCGTTTACTATTCTATAGCATAATTCCGATGAAATATAATGTTCGCTACCGGTGTCAAATCGTATTCTAAGAGCTAATGTTTCATTTTTTGCATGAGTATCAATAACTACGGCTTTTCTGTAAACATCTCTTGCACATGGAGCCAATACGGTATCACCGATACTTACCAACTTATATATCCGCTTCTTTTTTTTATTTTTTTTCATCAGATAAGCACTTCACTTATAAAATTTTCCTACTGCTAATATATTCTTTTTAGACTATAAAATTCACATATATTTAATAAGTGGATATTTGTATAAAGTTTTTTTCTTTTTTGGGAAAATTGTTTTTTAAACAGCATTGGATTGATTGGAATAGAGATGAATGAAAAATAAAAAAAGTCAATGTAAAATAATTGTTGCAAATATTTAATATTCTATTCATAAAAATTTAATTATTTTATGCTACAATTTAAATAAAATTATCAATAAGTGAAAACGCTTTTTTGTTCTCCCTCCGATTTAGAGCCATATTAGGAAAGATGGCTCTTTTTGATCGGTAGATATAAAATAAGGGATTGAGAAGTAAAACAATTAATAAAATGTTCATAATTTGTTAAATTACTAAGATTATTATAGAACTATCAGGTCATGGACCTTTAATATAAATTACTCCCTTTAAAGAGCTCAACCAAGCTCTTCTTTTTTTAGATGTTACCAAGGTCTCTGTACTTTTACCAGGTATGCTCATATTTTTTGGGCTAAATAAAATCTAAAATACGTAAAATATAATCTCAGGGTCATCAAGCCCCTTCGATTTTGCGGCTTTCACGACCTTCGAAAGCTCCTAAATAAAAAAGTTGACTTTTTAAGTCAACTTAAAACTTCGTTAAAACAATTTTCAAAACATACAACTTTCAGATTTTTAACAATGTACTTTCATTCGCTTTCTCATGTTTTCATATACGCTCTTGTACAATCGGAATGTTTTAGCTGCGTTGGCATTGTCACAGTTCATATCAGGATGATACTTTTTAATGACGCCGTTCCAGCCTATTTTAAGTATCTCTTCCTGAAGTTCATTGAACTTGGATATAAGTCTCTGTTTATCTTCAGCAGACTTCATATAAAACTCCCCCTTAAGAAATAAAATACTATATATAAAGTGTATAGTTAATATAGTGTAAATAGTGTCTCTATCTGTATCTTATATTTAAATTATACCATGGAATATTTCTTCAATCAATATTATTTACAGAACGCTGTGAAATTGGTGACATAATGTCAAAAAGCTTAAGATAAATTATCCTAAGCCTTCTTAAAGGTCTCAATATTAAAATTTATATAATTGTTAATTATCTTTTCTTCTTTTTCTTTGATTTTGCCTTTAAAGTTTCCAAATTTTTGTTGGCAGATCGCATTAGAAAGTAAAAGGCAACACCTAACACTAAAATAAGTGCAAGTATATAAATCCATCTGTAATTTGACGGCATACCCATTTTCACCTCCAATAATAATAAAAAATTCTATCATATAATTTCCTTAAAATCAATGATAATAAATCATTTGATAATTGATAATATTATCTTTTTTAGGGAAACTTATATTATGTTGGACAAAGGAAGGTCTTTTCCCTGCATAAAAATTTTATAAAAATGAATATGTAAAGAAATAATGTCAAGAGGAGTGGATATGAGAGCGGCAGTGGTACTTGGGGCAGGTTTTTCGAAAAATTCCGGCTTACCGGTACAATCCGAGATACCGGAATTGTTGATAGAAAATAAACAGGATAACCGATTTGAAGATAGTATTTCTAAAACAATAAGGAGATTTTATGAAGATATTTTCGGTTTTTCAAAGGGAGAGGCACCGCCGAATTTGGATGACCTTTTGACTTGCATTGACATATCTACAAATGCGGGACATCATTTGGGTATAAAATACTCTCCCTTGCATCTTAGGGCCATTAGAAGGTTTATTGTTTACAAGCTGTTTAAAATATTGGAGGATAGATACGTCTTTTCTGAAACCGTTTTCGATTTGGTTGTCAAACTTTTAAATAACTATAGTAAAGTGGATTTTGTGGTGCTGAACTGGGACACAGTGTTGGAAAAGTATATTAACCTTATTGATAACGGTTACACCATAAACTATTGCAACGGCGGGGAATATATAAGAAGTTCAAGTTCAGACAGGTTTTCAAAAGAGATAAAAATAATAAAAATTCACGGTTCGAGCAACTGGCTTTATTGTGACAATTGTAGAACTCTGTTCAATGATACCTTTGGGGATGTTCCCTTGATAAAAAAGGCAGGATTTAAAGCAATAGATTTCGAACTTTTAGGGGGATTAAACAAGAATATGGCGGAATTTACCGAGGACGAAAAGTGCTCTATCTGCGGAGACCGGATATCTTCTCATATTGCAACCTTTAGTTACAGAAAATCCTTTAGGGAGAACTCTTTCCCGCAGTTGTGGGATGAGGCGGAAAAGACACTATCAATTTCCGATAAATGGATTTTTATAGGGTATTCACTACCGCAGGCCGATTATGAGTTTAAGCATTTATTGAAAATATCCCAGCTCAAGTTGAAACATTGCAAGGATGAAATGCCTAAAATTGAGGTGGTTCTTTTAAACAGTCCATCGACAACTGTGAAATATAAAAGTTTTTTTGGAGATAGTTTAGTAAGGGTATGCAATGGAGGTATAGAGGAGTATATCAATTACTTGTAATTTCGGACTTAAGAATGGTTGGAAATTTAAGCAAAATTAAAGTCAAATTATTTAGCATTTATGGACTTGCATGCATAATAATGCTTAATATTTTGAAAATTTGCTGATATAATATAGACTTGGAGATTTAACTATATAAAATACGTTTTAAGGGGTAATTAAGTTGAATATAAATAATGCCAGATTTGAGAAAGGTGCAGTTAAGCCTGAACAGTACCCTGATAATGACATACCGGAGATTACTTTTGTCGGTAGATCCAATGTCGGAAAATCATCTTTAATTAATGCTTTGCTCAATAGGAAGAACTTGGCAAGAGTTGCGTCCAAGCCGGGAAAAACGAGAGAAATCAACTTTTACAATGTTGATGATGCAGTATATTTCGTAGATTTACCGGGATACGGATATGCAAAAGTTTCCAAGGATGTCAAGAATGAATGGGCAGATTCGATAGAAACTTACTTAAATAGAAGCAGAAAACTAAAACTTGTTATTATGGTGGTTGATATAAGACATTCGCCCACCGAGGATGACAAATTAATGGCTTCGTGGCTGGTAAGCTCGGAATTGCCATATATTGTAGTTGCCACTAAAGCGGACAAGATACCGAAGACAAAGCTAAAGGAGAGGCTTTTGGACATATCGAATAGTTTGAATCTTGGTGACGATACACCGTTGATAGCCTTTTCTTCGGAAACCAAAGTAGGAAGAGAAGAGATTATGAATCTTATTACTTCCGTTTTGTAGTTATACAAAAATTCACAGTAAAGTGACAGTTTTTTATTTACATGATAAAGCAAATGATATATAATCATTAAATAACCGAATATAAAATGCTAGGGGTGCCGTTAGGCTGAGAAAGAGCAACGCTCTTGACCCTTTGAACCTGATGCGGTTAATACCGACGTAGGGAAGCAGTGTGTAAATTTATGTTTTATGTGTTAATGACGCTTGCCTATATCGGCAGGCGTTTTTTAGTTGCAGTCTTTAAAAAGGGGGTGAGGTCATTGAATATTATCTTAAACGGTAAAAAAACGGAAATTGAAAAGCCTTTTACAATAATGGAACTTTTAGAATCCAAAGGTATCGATCATGAAAAAGTCATAATTGAGTACAATTATGACATTTTAATAAGGGACGATTGGAGCAAAACCGTTTTGAAAGAGAATGACGTCATTGAAGTATTAAGATTTGTGGGGGGAGGTTGAAAAATATGGCGGACAAGTTGGTCATTGGCGGAAAAGAGCTTAGAAGCAGGCTGTTTATAGGAACCGGTAAGTTTTCGTCAAACAAAATTATTCCAGAGGTTGTTAAGAGTTCAGGGGCACAGGTAGTTACTGTTGCCCTAAGAAGAATCGATTTTGACTCCAATGAGGAAAATATGGTTAATCACATACCCGAAGACTGTATTCTTATGACCAATACATCCGGGGCAAGAAATGCAGAGGAAGCTGTAAGGATAGCTAAAATCGCCCGTGCAGCAGGTTGCGGTAATTGGATAAAGATAGAGATTGTGACTGACAATAAATATCTTTTGCCGGACAATTATGAGACAATAAGGGCAACTGAGATATTGGCAAAGGAAGGCTTTGTGGTACTTCCCTACATGAGTCCGGATCTGATTGCGGCGAGAAGACTTAAAGATGCCGGAGCAGCAGCTGTAATGCCGTTAGGTGCTCCGATCGGAACAAATAAGGGACTTAGAACTAAGGAACTTATTAAGATAATGATTGATGAAATAGATTTGCCCATTATTGTGGATGCCGGCCTGGGCAGACCGTCTGAGGCTGCGGAAGCAATGGAGATGGGTGCGGCGGCAGTACTTGTAAATACCGCAATTGCAACATCGGACGATCCTGTAGGTATGGGAGAGGCCTTTGGTTTGGCGGTTCAAGCCGGCCGAAAAGCATTTTTGGCGGGTGCACCGGCAATAAAGGAGTATGCAGAGGCGTCGTCACCGCTTACAGGTTTTCTCGGGGCATGAAAAAATGTTGGATAGTTAAAATATTGCCTAAAAAAACATTAAGCTTTCTAGAAGTTTTGAAAAGAGGCGTTTGTAATGAGTTTTTACCAAAGGTATTCGGAGTATAAAAATTTCGATTTCGAGAAATTTTACAGCAATATTAAAGATAATCACATTCTAAGTATTATCAATAAAGACAGAATAAATGAGTTGGAGTTTTTAACGCTATTGTCCGAAAAAGCAGGGAAATATATTGAGCTTATGGCCCAAAAGTCAAAGAGGTTGACACTACAACATTTCGGAAAGGTTATTTTACTTTACACTCCATTATATGTGGCAAATTATTGCGTGAATCAATGTGTATACTGTGGGTTTAACCTTTCAAACGATATAACGAGAAAAAAGCTCACAAAAGACGAAGTGGAAGAAGAGGCAAAGATAATTTCCGATACCGGACTTAGGCACATTCTTCTTTTGACGGGGGAGTCAAGAACTCACAGTTCAATAGATTACATAAAAGAGTGTGTAATGATTCTTAAAAAATACTTCAGCTCCATATCCATAGAAGTATATCCCTTGGAAACCGATGAGTACAGAGAACTTGTGGAAGCCGGTGTCGATGGGTTTACAATGTATCAGGAGGTATACAATGAAGATGTTTACAGACAGCTTCATGTAAAGGGGCCAAAAAGAAACTACAGGTTCAGAATGGATGCCCCCGAAAGGGCATGCCTTGCAGGAATGAGGAGTGTAAACATCGGTGCGTTGTTGGGGCTTGATGATTGGAGAAAAGAAGCATTTTTTACAGGATTGCATGCCGACTATCTGCAAGACAAGTATCCCGATACCGAAATAGGTGTGTCTTTGCCTAGAATGAGACCTCACAGCGGTGATTTTCAACCGAGAGTTAATGTCGATGACAGAAGTCTTGTCCAGATAATGCTGGCTTTTAGATTATTCATGCCTAGAGTGGGAATAACTCTTTCAACAAGAGAGAGGGCTGAATTTAGGGACAATCTTATCGGATTGGGTGTGACAAAGATGTCGGCAGGCTCATCGACGGAAGTTGGAGGACATGCATTGGAAGCAAAAAGTGAAGGACAATTTGATATTTGTGATACTAGAAGTGTCAAAGAGATGACAGAGCTAATTTACAGTAAAGGTTATCAACCGGTGTTTAAAGATTGGCAGGCAATATAGGATGGTGATTTTATGAATACTTTCGAAAAGGGAATTTGTACATATATAGGAGAGGAAAACCTGAAAAAGCTGCAAAAATTAAAGGTAGGAATAGCCGGAGCGGGAGGATTGGGCTCCAACTGTGCTTTAAACCTTGTAAGAAGCGGATTTAAGAAGTTTAAAATAGTGGATTTTGATGTGGTGGAACCTTCCAATTTGAACAGGCAATTTTACTTTTTGGACCAGTTAAATACTGCAAAGGTGGATGCACTTAGGTCAAATCTTCTAAGAATTAATCCCGATTTGGAAATTGAGGCACTTAAAACAAGGATTGAGAGGGAAAATGTAAAAGAAATTTTCCAAGATTGTGATATTGTGGTTGAAGCTTTTGACAAGGCAGCATACAAGGCAATGATTACTGAAAGCTTTTTTTCCTCGGGTAAGCTGGTTGTCAGTGCCTCAGGATTAGCAGGATGGGGGAAAAGCGATGATATTGTTGTGAAAAAAATACATGAAAAATTTTATATGGTAGGGGACTTTGCTAGCGAAGCTAGTGAAGAGCTTCCGCCCATTTCTCCCAGAGTAAATATTACTGCAGCCAAACAAGCCAATATAATTTTAAGCTTTGCATTGGGGATGTGACTTAAGTGAAAAGGAAAAACTGCATTATGGACACCGACCTTTATTGTATAACTTCCGAGGAACATTCAAGAGGAAGGAGCAATATTGAGGTTGTAAGTGAAATGATAAAGGCCGGTGTTAAAGTTATTCAATATAGGGAAAAGGAAAAAAAGCTTTTACACAAGTATAATGAGTGCCTAAAAATTAGAGATATGACAAGGGAAGCCGGTGTCACTTTCATAGTGAATGACCATATCGATTTGGCAATTTTGGTGAGGGCAGACGGTGTACATATCGGCCAGGAGGATCTTCCAATCGAGAAGGTAAGGGAGTTGGTTGGAGAGGAGATGATAATTGGAGTTTCCACCCATTCTCCCGAACAGGCTGAAGATGCTGTAAAAAGGGGAGCCGATTATATAGGTGTCGGTCCTATTTACAGAACTTATACCAAAAAAGATGTATGCGATCCGGTAGGACTTGATTATCTTAGATATGTTGTACGAAATATATCTATTCCCCATGTTGCAATAGGGGGAATTAAAGAACACAATATGCAAGAAGTTTTGGAATGCGGGGCAAAGTGTATGGCAATGGTTACTGAAATTGTAGGTGCCGACAACATCGGAGAAAAAATCAGGGCCATAAAAGAAAAAATGAGAAGAGGTGCTTTGTAATGTTTACAACACAAATGGATGCAGCGAAAAAGGGTATAGTGACCAAGGAAATGGAGATTGTCGCAAGAAAGGAAAATGTTGATATAAAAGAACTTCAACAGCTTATGGCACAGGGGAAAGTGATAATTCCGGCAAATAAAAATCATTTGGCCATAGATCCGGAAGGTGTCGGCAGGGGTATGAGGACTAAAATAAATGTAAACCTTGGAATTTCAAAGGACTGTTGCAATTTCGATTTGGAGTTGGAGAAGGCGAAGAGGGCTATTGAACTTAAGGCTGATGCAATAATGGATTTGAGTTCGTACGGTAAGACCCGGGAATTTAGAAGGAAGCTTATTTCAATTTCTCCTGCCATGATTGGAACTGTACCCATTTATGATGCAGTGGGTTATTACGATAAGGAGCTTTCGGATATAACGGCAAAAGAGTTTTTGGATGTTGTTGAAATGCATGCTGCTGACGGTGTGGACTTTATGACCATTCATGCAGGGATAAACAGGGAAACTCTGCAGCGATTTAAGAAGACAGGAAGACTTACCAACATAGTTTCAAGGGGCGGAGCACTAATGTTTTCATGGATGGAGCTGACAGGAAATGAAAACCCCTTTTATGAATACTATGACAGTATACTGGAGATTTTTTCAAAGTATGATGTAACCATAAGTCTTGGAGATGCCATGCGACCCGGAAGTATTGATGATTCCACCGATGCTTCGCAGATTCAAGAACTTATTGTGCTGGGTGAACTTACAAAAAGGGCTTGGGAAAAGAATGTGCAGGTTATGGTGGAAGGTCCCGGACACATGCCCATTAACGAGATAGCGGCCAATATGGTACTTGAAAAGAAACTCTGTCATGATGCACCTTTTTATGTATTAGGGCCTATTGTCACCGATATTGCACCCGGATATGACCATATTACAAGTGCGATAGGCGGTGCAATTGCTGCGGCTAACGGTGCGGACTTTTTGTGCTATGTAACACCTGCAGAACATTTGAGGTTGCCCGATATGGATGATATGAAGGAAGGTATAATAGCATCAAGGATTGCCGCACATGCAGCTGATATCGCTAAAGGAATCAAAGGTTCTAGGGATTGGGACTATAAGATGAGTGAAGCAAGGAGAAACCTTGACTGGGATAAAATGTTCGAGCTGGCCCTTGATAGCGAAAAGGCAAAAAAATATAGAGAAAGTTCTTTGCCTGAAAATGAGGATACCTGTACAATGTGCGGGAAAATGTGTGCTGTTCGAAATACCAACAAGATCTTAAAAGGAGAAAAGATTAATATACTTTAACCTGTAAAGACAACTTTATATGGGGGCAAGGGGGCGCCCCCATAATATGTGAAAAATTTGGAGTTTATTAGGTTAAACATATACTCCACTAAAACATTATGGCATCTATACTTTTATAGGAGGTTTGACAAAAAGCAACCTTTTGTCGTGTATTTTATACAAAGTATAGGAGAAAAAGTACGTTTACCATGGTTATATTATATAGATATATGTGTTGTATGTTAATTGGTAATATTAACAATAATGTACTGCCAAAGATAAAATTTTCTGTTAAAACTATATAAATTTGATTTTGGTTATATTGTATAGCATGTTTAAGAAGCTAAAAAATACAAACAAAAAGGCTACGATTCTGGTCGCAGCTTTTCAAAATCAAAATTTATGAATAAAGGTATGAAAAAAGTATCAGTTCTCACAACTAAGTATACTACATTACACTGAAAAAAATAATGTAAATAGTTCATAAAATAGAACGAATAAAAGGCTGTAATTTTGTGAAAAATACCGTAACCAACCTTATAACTGAATTTATCGAAGGAAATGATTTGTATGTTAAAGGTTAAATTCAAAGTGATTAATATAATCATAAAAAAAGATTTTGTGATATATCACAAAATCTTTTTTAGTGATAAATATATAAATTTTGCTTGTTTTACAGCAAAACAGTAAGCTTGATTTATCATTTACCCAACAATTGTTGTTCTGCCATCTGAATCAGTTTTTTAGTTATATTTCCTCCGATTTTACCGGCATCTCTAGCTGATATATCGCCATTGTATCCTTGTTTCAAATTTACACCAACTTGTGATGCAATTTCATATTTCATCTTATCAAGGGTGCTTTTTGCACCGGGTACAGCATTTTGGTTATTGTTGCTCATATCTGTTTTCACCTCCTTGATGATGCAGACTGCAAATAAATATCATAAATACAGGGTGGTTAAAGTCAAGGTTAGCCAAAGTATAACTTTTCACTTGTATAATGTTATTTATTTGTGCAATATTATTTTGATACAAAAACAGATTTTTAATAATATGAATTTTATAGTAAACTTTAATCCTTTGAAGGTTTTATAATTTAGTTGTAGAATAAGTTATACTAAAGGTTGATGATAAAGGAAATTTAATGCTTCTATTCGTTCTTCGCCATATAAAAGTTAGAATAAATGCTTTCTATTTTGGAGGTATCATGTATATTGTAAATAGCAAAGCAGAGGATATTTATTTACTGAATATAACTCCTCTCGACCTAAATTACATTTATAAATGGTACAATAATGAAGATTTTAAATATGCAACGGGTGTTGGAAAGGAAATGACAATACAGCAATTACTCCGGAAATATATTGAAGTTAAACGGAGTGAAGAGCATTTTTGGCTTGGGATATTTAATTCCTTTACCAATGAGATGATAGGTTTTATAAAGGGACAAATAAAAAACGGAGCCAAAACAACAGCTTGGATAAATTCGCTTATTATTGATAAAGCCTTGCAAAATAGAGGATATGGTACTAAAGCAGTCAATCTGCTCATTAACTTTGCAAAAAAGAAAAGCAATTTATCCAAAGTTTACATAACTGTTTACAATGGGAACGAGAGGGGATATAAATTTTGGGAGAGCTTGGGGTTTAAGAGTTGCGGAAGAATAGAAGATTACATAGATTCAGGGGAAAATGCTTTAGAAGCCATACTTATGTGCAAATCGGTTTAGTTAACATAATTTATATATTAAAAAAGAAATATCATTTAGATATTTGTAATTTTAGCTAATGTTTTACCATGATTGGCCGATATATACTTATATAGACTCTTATTATACGCGATGATTATGTAAACTAATTAAGTGAAATATTTTTATGGAGGTGTTAAAGGATTATTGATTATTGAATATAGATTATAGTTTGACAAAGAGAATATATAAAGGTATAATAGTTTTGTCCATTTTGTTTAAGTCCTACAAAGTGCATGGAGGTAGATGATAGTAGCCCGTAGGTTCGGGTAAGGATATAAAGTAGGAGGTTTATTATGTTTAAGTACGGTAAATTGATTTTGTGTTTTACGTTTTTGAGTTTTTCGGTTTTTAGTGCCTCACTATCTTACGCAAATTTCGATAAAAATAACTCCGATCAAAAAAGTTCCAATGTTCAAGAATATTCAATTTTATCATACAATCTCGAAAACATTTTTAAAGATTCCAAAGTAACAATTGAAGAAAATAACGGTCCATGGTTCAAAATCAATATAAATGGAAAGTCGAGCTGGATACATAAAGACTTGTTCCCGGTGGAAATTCTGAAGGCTTCGTTGGAAACCAAGGCATTAGCGAAAGATGAAGCTTCAACGGACAAGCCTCAGGATTCGAAAGAGGAGGAACAAAAAAATACTGAAACTGTAGTAGCCAAAGCCGATGAATCGGAAGAAACGGAAAGTTCTACAGAAGCTACGGAAGAAAGTTCAGGGGAAAAAGAAACTTCGAGCAAGACAACGGTCGCTTCGGTATCGGTGGAAGGAGTAATTACAGGAGACGATGTTAATGTAAGAAAAGGTTCAGGAACTAACCATGGAATAATAACTCAGGTAAATACCGGCGATGTAGTGGAAATCTTAGGGAAAACAGACGATTGGTATAATGTTAAAACTGAAGACGGAGTAACCGGCTGGGTATACGGTACATATGTTTCGGTAGGTTCAACTCTTGCATCTAGAGGAGAAACTTCAAATACAAATTCTTCAAAGAGGGCACAAATTATCTCCTATGCAAAGGAATTGCTGGGAGTTAGGTATGTTTACGGAGGTTCGACACCAAGCGGTTTTGATTGCTCCGGTTTTGTATGGTATGTATTTAATCATTTTGGAATCAAATTGAACAGAGTAGCGGCAGACCAGGCCAAGCAGGGAACGAAAATCTCAAGGTCTGAGTTGCAGCCTGGGGATTTGGTTTTCTTCGATACAAACGGGGGTAAGGATTATATTAATCATGTAGGTATATACATCGGAAATGGCAGTTTTATTCATGCCTCATCGGGAAGCAAAGCTAAAAAGGTTGTTATAAGCGAGCTGAACAGCGGTTTCTACAATGATTGCTATATGACGGCAAGAAAAATTCTTGATTGATTATTGTGTTATGTAAATCTCAGGGACAACAGTTCCCTGAGATTTTATTTCCTAAACATATATTTGTAAAACAAAGAGGTTTAAAATCACTTCTATAGGGGTGAATATATGAATAGACCGCTTGTTTTATTTAGTCTGTCCTTTATGACCGGTATTCTGCTTTCAAGTCTTACCGAATCCTATTGGTTTATTCTTTATTCAAGCATTGTTCTTATTCTTACAGCCATTATTTTTTATATATTCAAGAAGGAATTAAAGTTCTTGCTTTCAGGAATTTTATTTTTTTATATTTTCGGAGGTTTGTATTACTTATATACATATAATCAAAATTTAAATAGGTTTGAAAAATATAACGGGCAGCAGGTTAGCATAAAAGGATATATCAATTCCGCCCCGAATGTGGATGGCGATAAGGCAGTCTATGAGTTCAGAACGGAGGAAATTTTTTTTAAAGGTTCTAAGGAACCGGATAAGGTTACAGGTAATATAAGATTAACGACACTTGTAGGAGATATGGGGTTTATTGATTACGGCAAGGAGGTTACGGTTACCGGAACTTTGAATATTCCCAAAGGCAGAACCAATCCCTCAGGTTTCAACTATAGGAGCTATTTAAGCCATAACGGTATTTCAGCCACTTTGTTTGCTCTAGATTACAATATCCGTATTGGTAATGGAAATAAAGGCAGTCTTCCGGTAAAGGTAGGACTATATCTAAGGGATAGAATAGTTGGTGTAATAAACAGAAGTCTGCCGCCTCAACAAGCAGGCCTGCTAAACGGAATGCTGATAGGTTACCGCCAGGGTTTAAGCCAGGAGGTGCAGGAGGCTTTCAGTGCCTCGGGATTAACCCATATCATGGCGGTTTCGGGAAGCAACATCGCATTCATTATGTTACCCCTTGTATTTCTGTTTAAGAAGCTTAAAATACGTCAAACGTATGCAAATATTTTTATAATTGTAATTTTGTTGTTGTTTACCCTTGTCACCGGATTTGAACCGTCGGTTTTAAGAGCTGTTATTATGGCGATTGTTATCCTGGTCGGGCAGATAATAAGAAGAGAAACTGAAATTTTTACAAGCATATTCTTTGCAGCCATGATTCTACTTTTATACAACCCTGGGATTCTTTTTAACATAGGTTTTCAATTGTCTTTTACAGCCACACTTTCATTGGTGTTGTTCTATAAAAATATTAAAAATATGCTAAGCTTTAAGTTTATTCCTCCTTTTATTGTTGATGTGTTGGCTTCCACCCTATCTGCCCAGATGGGGGTTTTACCCGTAACGGTTTTTTATTTCAATACGGTATCGGTAGTGTCTATTATTTCCAATTTACTGGTGGTACCTATAGTGGAATTTATAACTATTCTGGGTTCGCTTATGGCAATATTTGGGCAAATACATATTGCACTTTCCATACTTATTGGTTATGTAAACAATGTGCTTTTAAGTTTTGTCCTTTTGGTGACAAAGATATCTTACAGTATGCCTTGGGCAGTCAAAACCATAGTTACTCCTTCGATATTTGCTGTAGTTTTCTATTATGCATTTATCATGTATTTTTTCTGGTTTAGACCAAAGTATGAAGTCAAGTTAAAGCCTAAATACTGTATCGCTGTTGTCGTAATCATATTGGGTGCAATATTACACGGCATGTTTATCCCAAAAGGGCTTGAAGTGGTATTTCTTGACGTGGGACAGGGGGATTGTGCCTTTATACAAACATACAAGGGCAGGACTGTGTTGATAGATGGAGGAGGATACAGCAGTGCAAGTGCCAACAGCACAAGCGTGGGAGAAAACATAGTTATCCCGTTTCTACTGGATTACGGTGTTGACAGGATTGACTTGGTTATTGCAAGCCATGGGCATGATGATCACATGCAGGGCTTGATACCTGTTCTTAAAAAGTTGAAAGTTGGATGTTTGATAATACCTGAAGTACCTTTAGACAGCGGATTGAAAAAAATATATGATATTGCCCAAGAGAAGAATATAAATGTTCAGAGATGTTCAAAGGGGGACCTTATTCAGCTTGACAGAAAAACCTATTTTGATGTATTGTCACCTAATAGTGAAGCATTAATTCAAGAGTCTCCTTCAAATAACAACTCATTAGTGGTAAAATTACATTATGGAAAAGTTAAAATTCTATTTACCGGAGATATTGAAAAGGAAGCCGAGGAAATGCTTGTAAGAAATGAGGTCGACTTAAGCTCGGATGTACTGAAGGTTGCCCATCATGGGTCGGATACTTCAACAACTGAGGCTTTTTTGAAGGCGGCAAATCCCGATATGGCTGTAATAAGTGTCGGAAAGAATAATTTCGGTCATCCGTCCGGTTATGTGTTGGATTTGCTTTATGAAAATGAAACTATGGTTTTTAGGACGGATTTTGACGGTGCAGTGCTGCTTAAAACCTACGGCCAAGATATAAAAATAAAAAGAACGGTTAAAAGCAGGGTTATACCAAGATTGGATAAAGGTGAATTATATGAGTATTGATGTTTTAAAAGAAGATATAAAAAATAAAGAATTTAAAAATATATATCTTTTTTACGGTCAGGAAGAATTCTTAAAGAAGTATTATCTTGATAGTATTGAAAAAGCTGTTTTGGAAAATGACCTTACGGCAATGAACAAGCTTGTATTGGAGGGAAAGATTGAGATAAGCAAGATAGAAGAGGCTTGCGAGACAATGCCGGTTTTTTCCGAAAAGAAGCTTGTTCTCGTAAAAAACTCGGGATTGTTTAAATCGGGCAAGGATGGGGCAAAGCAAGACAGCAAGGAAAAACTGGTTGAATATTTGAAAAATGTTCCAGACTACACGGTGCTTGTGTTTTATGAAGAAGAAATTGACAAAAAGCTTAAGACGGTGAATATTGTCAAAAAGAACGGGCTTGTGGTTGAATTTTCTCTCCAAAAACCTGCAGAATTGGTGAGATGGGTTGTTAAAGTTATGAAATCGTATAACAAGGAAATAAGTATGGAAGATGCCTCTCATCTGGTTGAGGTTTGTGAACCGGGAATGACCGAAATACTCAATGAAGTGAATAAATTGGTAATGTTTGTGGGAGAGCGGACAAGAATTACCGTACAGGATATTGAAAAAGTATGTACCAAATCGGTTAAGAGCAGGATATTCGACTTGACCGACGCAGTGGCCGAGAAAAACCTTGACAGAGCTCTTAAACTCTTGAATGATATGCTTATAGTGAGAGAGCCTGTTCCGAAAATTCTTTTCATGATCACGAGACAGTTAAGGCATGTATTGGAGATGAAGATGCTTAGTGTGGATGGTGTTAGCGTTAAGGATGCTTGCACTAAAATGGGAATTACACCCTATATAGGAAAAAAGTTGTCATCCCAAGCTCAAAGATTCAGTATTGATAAACTGAAAGAGGGAATAAAAGAAGCTTTTGAGCTTGACCTTGCGATAAAAACCGGAAGAATAAACGACAGGATAGCAGTGGAACTGCTCATAAACAAGCTAGCCAACGGATAATATTTGTCGATAGCACAACAAGAGGAATTAAAAATTGACAAAAATAAAAAACGTACTTTTATGTACGTTTTTATTTTTAGTTTTTAATCGCCGCGTTGTATGCCTTAACAAGTTTAGACCTTCTTCTCGCAGCGGTGTTTTTGTGTATGATGTTCTTTGCTGCTGACTTATCTATAGTCTCAATAGCCTCTTTGAGAAGAGTAGCAGCTAAAGGATCTTTATTAGCTATTGCTACTTTACATTTTTTGATAGAAGTCTTCAATATTGACTTTCTTATACTGTTCTGAAGGGCTTTATTCTTTGAGACTTTTACCCTTTTTATAGCTGATTTTATATTTGGCAATCCATTCACCTCCTGCGAGTAAATTAACAAGAAGTATTTTAACACGAAAGAAAATAAAAAGCAAGGTATTTAAAATGAAATGTGTGAAAAAATATTAATAATAATTTGAAAAAAATATGAGAGGATGATCCGATGAGTCAGAGTAGGAGTATTAGAACCGATTTGGCACTTGAAGCCCATGAGTTTGTTAGAGAGCAGGAACAAGCAAAACAGGAGGCACAGCCGCAGAATTTGCCCGGTGTGGAAATCGAAAATGCTGGTACGCAGGACATAAAGATAACAAGGGTGAAGGTGACTTCTCCCACCGGTGAAGCTGCTATAGGTAAACCCATGGGGAATTATATAACCCTTGAAGTCCCCAGATTGAAAGAAAATGATCAGGTATTGTATGAGGAAACTTGCAAGGCATTGGCACAAGAACTTTCAAAGATATTAAATTTAAGAGAAAAATCCACTATTTTGGTGGTAGGACTCGGGAATTGGAATGTGACCCCGGATGCTTTAGGCCCGAAAGTTACAAGCCAGTTGATGGTAACAAGACATTTGTTGGAATATGTTCCGGAACAGGTTGACAAGGGAGTGAGACCTGTATGTGCCGTTGCACCGGGCGTGTTGGGAATAACTGGGATTGAAACAGGTGAAATAGTTAAGGGAATTGTTGACAGGGTGAAACCCGATGTGGTAATAGCTATTGATGCACTGGCATCTAGAAGAATGGAACGCGTAAATACAACCATTCAAATAGCCGATACGGGAATTTCGCCAGGTTCGGGTGTTGGCAATAAAAGAATGGAGATTTCCGTAAATACCTTAGGGGTTCCTGTTATTGCCATAGGTGTGCCTACAGTGGTGGATGCAGCAACCATGGCAAACGATACAATAGACCTTGTTATAGATAATTTGCTCAATGAGGCTAAAGAAGACAAGCAATTTTATAATATGCTGAAAAACATCGATAGAAATGAAAAATACCAGTTGATTCAGGAAGTATTGGAACCCTATGTGGGAAACCTTATTGTTACACCCAAGGAAATTGACGATGTGGTGGACAGAATTGCAAAAGTTATAGCCAACGGTTTAAATATTGCTCTTCATCAAGGCATAACTTTAAATGATGTAAACAGATATTTACAGTAGACCATTGCTGGGAAAGTAAAGGCCTGACAAGTAGTAGGCCTTTTTGTACATATTATAATACAAATTATTGTAAAAAGAAAAAATGAAGAAGGATTTTTTTGCCTTATGTCGAATATGTATATATATCAATGCAATTTTTATATGTATTGTGTTGAATACATCTATTCATTCACTTAAAGGTTTTGGCGTTTTTTCTTTATTGGTCACTTAGACATCCGGAGTACTCTTGTTAATTCACAAATAAACTGACAAAACTTAATATCGGTCTGCCGTTTGAGACATTAACTTTTTATTCGGTATTCTTAAGTTGGCTTTCGGCATATACCGGTTGTTACTTACCGGTTAAGCTCAATAAAAGCAAGTTTATTTAAAGCTTCTTGGTATCGAGTTACTCACTCTTACTTCTTTTACCGCCTTCAAAAGAAGTAAATTAAAAGGAAAACCGGAGAGTTTTCTTTAAATAAACTTGTTGAAAGGAAGGGGAGCACAATTTATAATTCCGGAAGTAATTTATCCTTAAAGTCGCCTAGAAATTTAATAATACTAATAATTATCGCTTTGATAAGCCTTATCACATGGAAATACGATATCCCGTTTTCTTTTGGTGTAAGTTTCACATTGAGCAGTCTTTTTATATTTGTTTTATTGAGGTTCTATGGGATATTTGTTGCTTCCTCTGTTGCCATGCTTATAAATGTATTTGACTGGACTTTGTCCCATGGAAGTATATATACTGTTTTGATTCTGTTTGAGATTTTAATTGTTGGAGTTTTATGGAAAAATAAGTATCGTAACTTATTTGTGCTTGATGCCTTTTATTGGTTTGTTATTGGAGGCCCATCGGCAATTTTACTGTTTTACTATAATAATAAAGTTATTAGTGTTGAAGGATTGCTACTTGTATCAAACATGATTATAAACGGACTTATTAATGTACTTTTAGCCGATCTTATAATCTCCTATATTCCTATTCAAAGAATTTTCGGATGTAAAGACAAAAATTGTTTCGATTTAAACAAAATGATATTTCATTTGACAATAGCAGCAGTCTTGAGCCCATTTCTGGTATACACCTTTGTCGATGCGTGGTTTTCGAGAGCCAGCCTGAAGTCGGATATTTTTGGAATAATTAATTCAACCAATATAAATATAACCGAAAAATTGGAAACTTGGGAAGATAATGATTTTAGAAAGATTCGACTTAAATCACCCATATACATAAAAAGATTTAAAACCATCGTCAACGGCAATCCCTTGAGTAATTCCGTTGAAGTGTTGTTGGTGGATAAAGAGAGTAACGTATATTTTGCCAGTGATGAGGATGAATATGGAAAAGTTTACAATTGGAAAGAAGGCGGCCATTACACGGAAGTTTCAAAAAATGTGTATGAATGGCATCCCGAGTATAAAGGTATAGCAGCAGATTTAAGTTATTGGAGCAGGGCTTTTTATATAATGGTTGTACCCTTTGATATTGTGGATATTCAATTGCTGATTAAAGTACCGTTGTCAGATTATACAGATAATGTATGGAAGACTTACCTGAATAAATTTATTATATTGCTGCTGTTCTGCTTTGTTTCTGCAGTTTTTTCGATGATGACCAGCAGACTTGTGTCAAAGGACCTTTCAAAACTGACCAGGAGTTCAACGGGGCTTCCCGAAAAGTTAAAGCGTCAGGAGATAATTCAATGGCCTCAAACATCTATAAGCCAGATAAACACTTTAGTATCCAATTTTCAAGTTATGTCTGACAACCTTATGAACCTGTTCAACGAAGCTAAAATCATGAATAATCAGCTTTTGTCTCAAACCAAGGAATTGGAATTGTCAAGGGAGAGAATGAAACGTTTGGCTTATAATGATACTTTGACAGGATTACCCAACCGATTGAGTTTTAACAGCTATCTTGAGAACCTTCTCAGTTCCAATGGGGAAAAATGCATAGCTTTAATGTTTATAGATTTGAATAGGTTCAAACAGATAAACGATACATTAGGCCATGAATATGGAGATATGCTGATAAAAGAAGTGGCTAAAAGACTGAGCCGGTTTTTAAAGGAGAACAGTTTTGTGGCAAGGCTTGGAGGCGACGAGTTTGTTGTTGTTCTAAACAATACGGATATGAAGAAGGCAAAAAGATGTGCCATATATATTAACAAAATACTTGCCGAACCCATTTATATAAATCAGAAGGGTGAAATACACGAGTTGTATGTGTCGGGAAGCGTAGGTATAAGCATGTATCCCTATGATGCCCGCGAAAAGTCTACATTAATGAAATATGCCGATCTTGCAATGTATGCTGCAAAAGAAAGCGGTGACAATACCTTTAGATTTTACTCCGAGATAAGCAAGTCCAATATGGCTGAAAAGCTTTTGCTGGAGCAAAGCCTGTGCAAGGCGTTGGAAAGAAACGAGATAGTTATTTATTATCAACCGAAAGTAAATGTGCAAACAAAAGCTATTACCGGTATGGAAGCTTTAATTCGATGGAAACATCCGCAAATGGGCATGGTGTCACCGGGACAATTCATTTCTTTAGCGGAAGAGACCGGTATTATCAATCAGATTGGAGAATGGGTGCTTATCGAGGCTTGTAAGCAAAATAAGAAATGGCAGGATATGGGGTTGCCTAAAATGCGGATTTCTGTGAATTTATCCATTAGGCAGTTTTACGGAAACAACATTGTGAGATTGGTTTCAAAAGCGTTGGAGATATCGGGATTGGAACCGGAATGGCTTGAATTGGAGATAACAGAGGGACTTCTGATAAAAAATACAAATTATGTAATATCGATTTTGCAGGAAGTTAGAGACATGGGAGTGTACATATCAATAGATGATTTCGGAATAGGTTATTCATCTTTTTACAGGCTTAAAGAACTTCCCATTCAAATTTTGAAAATAGACAAGAATTTTATAACCGGCATATCGAAAGAAAAGACCAACAGCTCAATTGTGAAAGCCATTATAGAACTTGCCCATTCTATGGGGATAAAGGTTGTGGCGGAAGGAGTTGAAACAATTGAAGAGTTCCATACACTGTCTCGCTTGGATTGCGACGAAATTCAAGGTTTCCTTTTTTCAAAACCTCTTCCGACAGATGAGTTTGAAGAATTGATAAAAAGCTTTCAATTTTGGGTGCATGTATCAAATTAGTAATGAAAGGAGTATTACTATGAAAAAAGCGTTGAAACTGACAATTTTGGCATTATTGATAGCAAGTATGGTTTTGGCAACGGGATGCAGCAGCAAAAAGTTTGCCCAGCAGGAGGATATTGTCGATATGCCTGATACCGAAGAACAAGAGGTTCAGGAGGAAAAAGTCGACAAGGATGTGGAAATTGAAATTTGGGGATGGTTTAGCTTTGGCGGTGCTATCAAGCAGTTTGAAGCCCAAAACGGCATAAAGGTAAAAGAGAGAATTATCTCCTTTGCCGACTGCAAGCAGGAGTATATGGAAGCACTTGCAAACGGTACCGGTCCGGATGTATTGATATTTGACAGTAGTTTTTTCGGACAATATACAGTTGATGATGTTCTTGAAAATTTATTGCAGGAGCCTTACGATGCCGCAAAATACAGAGATAAAATAATCGGTTGGGAAAGCGGATTTTCACTTGACAATAAGAAACTATTGTCTATTTCCTACTCAACAGCACCTTTTATAACCATGTATAGGGCTGACATAATGAAAGAAAACGGTTTTCCCTATGAACCTGAAGAATTCAGTAAATTTATTGAGAATCCGGAAAACCTGATGGAGATAGGGAAAAAATTGAGGCAGCAGGGTAAGTATATATTTCAATATCCTACCGATGTAAGCGACATAGCAGGGGCAACCATGGGACATTTCGATGATAAGCTCAACTATATTCGCGGAGGAGAGATTTTTGCAAAAACTCTTGATATGGCTCAAGAAATATATGATTCCGAGATGATACTAAACAGAAATTTCTGGTTTGATAACGGTATAAAGTCAATAAAGGAAGACAAGCTGGTTATGTTGTTTTTGGCATCTTATGCGATGGATAGATTGGAAACTATGGTACCTGAGCAAAAAGGCAAGTGGAGAGTTGCAAAGGCACCTCTAGGACTTGCAGCATGGGCCACAGATACAAGATTATCCATAAACGGCCAGAGCAAACATAAGAAAGAAGCATGGAAGTTAATAGAACATATTGTGACTACCATAGGTGTGATAGGTAATGTCGTGCCTTCTTACATTCCGGCGACAGAAAATGAAGACTACTTGTCACAGCAAAAAGAGTATTTTGGCGGTCAAAAAATATATCCTTTGCTGGTTGAAACAGCGAGAAATATGAAACAATATAAATTGACTCCATTGGATGAAGAGGCACATCAATTATATATACAAGGAGTTTGGGATTCGTTCTATCTGGATGAAAACTCCTATGCCGATATTGAACGTATCAGAAAGACAATAGAAAAAGAAACGGCCGAAGAAAAGGAAACACTATTGGAATAGGAAACTGTAAATAAATACTTGTGGAAAAAAATCAGCTTTTATAGGATAATAAAAAGACAAAATAGAAAAAATGCGGGGAAGAAATGAGCAATAAAATGAGCAATATATTGATACTGATAAAAAAAGCATATACCTCATACAATAAATTGCCGTTGAAAATCAGATTTCTCTTTGTGCTGATTTTTTTCCTGATACTTTTTGTTGCAACTGTAAGCTTCAAGGGCGGTAAAAATAACCGGGAAAGCACCGATAACAAATCCGGTGTCGTTGAAGAAAACAAACAAAATGGAGAAGAGACATCGGATGAAGGAGATGAAAATACTTTACCCGGGCCTAAAGAGGTGATAGTTGTAGTGGATCCCGGTCATGGAGGAGAAGATTTGGGAGCTACAAAAGACGGATTGTATGAGAAGAATTTAAACTTGGATATCTCATTGCGACTGGGCAAATTGCTTGAAGACTTGGGAATTAAGGTAGTATACACAAGGAAAACCGATATTGATGTCGGACTGGATGAAAGGGTTAACATTGCAAACAGTATTGACGCAACGCTATTTATTAGTGTGCACAATAACTACATGCCCAATGATGCAGGGTACAAAGGGACTGAAACCTTATACTGTGTTCCCGAAAATCCTGTGGAAGGAAAAATGGACGGTCAGAAGCTTGCATCCATTGTTCAAAAGAAACTGGTAAATACTTTGAAGACTGTGGACAACGGTACAATATACAGACCCAATCTTGTGGTTCTCAGGAAGACAAAAATGCCGGCAGTAATTGCAGAGATTGCTTATATGTCCAATTCCTCCGATAGGGCCAAGCTTTCGGACGCGGGCTTCAGGCAAAAGGCAGCCGAGGCATTGTCGGAAGCTGTAATGGAGGCTTTAGACTTTATGCAAGCTTGGAAAGATGAAGAGGGAAAATGGATTATTATGAACTGAAGAGATTTTTAATTTGTTTCCTCTTTAAAAGGTATTAAGAGTAATATTCCAAAATAAAATAAAAAGATTTCATTTTTGAATTTTACCAAATATAAATGATAGCTTGTAAAAAAGAAAGGAAATGCCTTTCTTTTTTTGTTTTGTGAAGGTATAATTTTTATTAAGTCTTTTAATTGTCAAAAGGACGAGTATTTAAGCTAAATTGTGCAGTAAATCTTTTTTATTTGCATTTTAAGCTGACGATCTAAACTACATTACAGGGGGGACTTATGAAGAATATTTGGAAGTTTCTTTTAATTCAAACACTCCTGATTGTCTTGTGGAATCAGGTGTTTGCAAGTCCATTTAGAGCAGTGTCTTTAATTTTTCATAAATTCGGACATGCACTGACCTCAGCGATATTTGGTTTTGGAATATCAGCAATAAGAACTATATTTGAAAGTAGTGGAGACAAAATGTTCGGTGCCGAAAGCTGGATTGCAAGTTTTGTAATGGCAAACAGCGGATATGCTTCAAGTATATTGTTTTGCTTGCTTGTATTGTTCTTGAAAAAAACTAAAGTTAAAAAGTATTTGCTTGGAAGCATTGCTATGATATATATTATATTTTCGGTTGCTTTTCCCTACTCAATTGGAACACTGGTGATTTCGCTGGTTTTTTCGGCAGTTGTCATTTTGATACTTATGATTCAGAAGGATGGAGTATATGATTTGTCACTGGATATAATAGGTATGTCCATGGCGGCTTATGTAATATATGACACCTTTGTGGATACTATTCTTTGGATGATAAATGATCGGATACTTATTGTAAAAAGTTGGAGTACGGAACCTGCCGGTGATATTGTGAAGCTTGCCGAACTTACCGGTTTTCCTGTTATCGTATGGGGCATTATTTGGCTGTTTATAGCAGTTGTCTCCATAAATCTATTGCTAAATAAAGTTGTTTCAAAGAAATAGCTATATTTTAAATTCATTATAAAAAATATAGTCGGAGGGTTATATGGATATTAAGAAAAGAATTGAAGAGTTGAGAAAGACTATTGAATACCACAATGATAGGTATTACAACCAGGATGATCCTGAAATATCTGATTATGAGTACGATCAGCTATCCTTGGAGTTGAGAAAGCTCGAACAGGAATATCCTGAGTTTGCCACAGCCGATTCTCCAACTAAAAGAGTAGGTGGAACTGCCAAGCGAGAACTTAGAAAAGTTCAGCATGATGTACCTGTGATAAGTCTTCAGGATGTTTTTTCAAAGGAAGAGGTATATAATTTTGTAAATAAGATGATTCAGGAACTGGGAAACCCGACTTTTGTAGTTGAAAGGAAAGTTGACGGTTTGTCGGTTGTCTTAAGATATGAGTATGGAAAACTGGTGGAAGGTATCACCAGAGGTGATGGAATAATCGGTGAATCGGTTTATGAGAATTTATTGGAAATAAAGTCCGTTCCCCGTGAAATTCCCAGCAAGCTACCCTATTTGGAAGTCCGCGGAGAGGTGTACATGTCCAACGAAGCCTTTGAAAAGGCCAACAGAAAACAGGAGGAAACGGGAGGAAAGGTCTATCAGACGGCCCGAAATCTTGCTGCCGGAACACTGAGACAGTTAGATCCCGCAGTTGTCAGAGAGAGAGACCTGGATATTTATGTATTCAACCTCGAAATATGCCAGGGTAAAGAGTTTACTTCCCATTCCGAAAGTTTAGAGTGGCTTTCTACCCAGGGATTTCCCGTAAGTCCAGGTTTTATGGTTTGTAAAACTGCCGACGAGGTTTGGGATTCTATATCAAAGATAGGAGAAACCCGGTGGGAATTATCCTTTGGAATTGATGGTGCTGTAGTTAAGGTTGATAATTTGGAAGACCGCAAGAGATTGGGAATAACCAGTAAAGTTCCCCGATGGGCTGTTGCTTACAAGTATCCGCCGGAGCAAAAGGAAACCGTTGTGGAAGATATAATAGTCCAGGTTGGACGTACGGGAAGACTTACTCCGCTGGCTGTTCTAAAGCCGGTGAGAATAGCGGGAACCACTGTGTCCAAAGCTACTTTGCACAATCAGGACTATATCGATTCAAAGGATATTCGGATTGGCGATACGGTAATCATACAAAAGGCGGGAGATATAATACCGGAGGTGTTGAGAAGCATCCCGGAAAAGCGGCCTGCCGGTGCAAAAAGATATATTATGCCGGATAAATGTCCTATTTGCGGAGCACCGGCCCTTCGTGAGGAAAATGGAGTTGAAATAAGGTGTACCGGTACGGCTTGTTTGGCACAGGCAATACGGGGAGTTATTTATTTTGCCTCAAAGGATGCAATGAATATAGAGGGGTTGGGTCCAAGTTCGGTGGAAGCATTAATGGCTGAGGGGTATATAAAGGATGTATCGGACATTTACCTTTTGAAGAATTATCGTGAGGAGCTCATAGCCAAAGGAATAGTGGGAAAGGAAAAGTCTATAGACAATCTCATAAAAGCTGTTGAAAAGTCAAAAGAGAATGACATTGACAGGCTTATAACCGGACTGGGGATCAGGAATGTGGGCAAGCAAACTGCGAGGGTGTTGGCCTCCAATTTTGAAGATATGGACGCTCTCCAAAATGCCACCTATGAGCAGTTGATAGCACTGCCGGATTTTGGTGATATAATGGTTCGAGATATTCTTGAATTCTTTGCCAAAGCTGAGAACAAAGCACTTATTGAAAAGCTTAAACAGGCTGGAGTAAATATGAAATCAAAAGTATCCACAACCAGGAAGGATGACCGTTTTTCGGGAAAAACATTCGTATTGACGGGAACATTACCCTCTATGACCAGGGATGAAGCAACACAAATAATCCAAATGTATGGAGGAAAAGTGTCGGGAAGTGTTTCTAAAAAGACTTCCTACGTGCTTGCCGGTGAGGAGGCAGGAAGCAAACTGACAAAGGCTCAAGATTTGGGAATTCCCATTATCAGTGAGGAAGAGTTTAAAAAGATGGTGGAGTAATATTTGTTAATAATTGGTTGGATTGCGATGTTTACCGATAACTCCTCAAAACATTGCGTTTTAAAGTTTTGAGGAGTTATTGGCATACTTTATAATCTTTATAGTATAATCAATCAGACAAGTTATTAATTTCATCTACTAAAAGCATTTCCTTCCCATTATATTTAAATAGTTTTGTTTTTTTACTCTCATTTGTGTAGTAAGCTTTAAAAATATTTGTGTCCTCGTCAAATATAACAGCATCAGCATTAAGTTCCATAAATTCCAAAGGAATAGATTCATGAAATATTGTAGGATTTGGTGTTGATATATTTGAATGGGACAATTGCTCCATATAAAATTCTTTAGCCTTATTCAATGTTCTTTATGGTTATTGAAACCGGAACTACTGCACCGGTTCCTTCTTTCAATAGTCCGTCTGTACAATAATATTCTTGTGCAAGAACCATTAAATATTGTGTAATTAAGTTGTTCTCTTCGATTTTTTTTATAGTTTTATAAGCACAAAATACTTTTCCCGATTTAGGTGAAAATAGGTTAGATGCAATATATTCCTCAGTAAGCTTATCAATATCATATTAATTGAATGAATCCTCTTTTCCGGCGACCGTTGTTGAATTTGGGGATTTGATTTTAGATGAATTATATTTCTTTACTGATGATTCGCTAAAAGGAAAAAGTGATTTTGCCGTTATTAGCAAAAGAATTATGACAGCAGCAGTTAAAATTATCCTTAATTTCGGAGCATTTCTATATTCAATTAATTTATACCTCCCTAGAAAAATTAATACTTTTGAACATAATTCATTTTTGCTGGACATCATTATAATTTAGATTTTTCTTTTTACTATCTTATACAACTATAACTGTAAATCGGTTACAAGAAATAAAAGTATTTTATTATGTTTTAGCATTTTTTACAAGTACAATATAAGTTAACATGCTTATTTTGCTTGTATGTGTAAATATATTGGGTTTATGTTATGATACATTATATTATTTGGAATACACTTGAAGCAGCTTAGAAATTGTTGTAGAATTCCATCTATAGGCTATAGCATGTACAGTGTTTTCTTTAAGTTTCTTGCACATATAAAGTATTATATTGAATAAACTTAAGTTTTTTAACACATTACGGTTCAAAAAAATAATGAAGGTGAATTGACATGAAGTTTAATAAAAGTACTGCCGAGTTTTTTGTATTTGACAATACTCCCATGGATAAAGCCATTGGGCGTACAACACACTTGGCTGTGGCTGCTCACCAGGATGATATAGAAATAATGGCGTATGACGGTATACAAAAGTGCTTTGGAAGAGAAGACCGATGGTTTACTGCGGTTGTACTCACTGATGGGGCGGGAAGTCCAAGAAGCGGTATTTATCAAAAATGTACCGACGAGGAAATGAGAGAAATAAGAAGGATGGAACAGAAGAAGGCTGCTTTTGTGGGAGAATACGGCTTTTTGGCAATGCTTGATTATGGGAGTTCCGAGATTAAAGACAGGGAAAACAGGGGACCTGTGGAAGATTTGAAACTGCTGATTTCAATGGCAAGGCCCAAAGTTATTTATACTCATAATTTGGCGGATAAACACAGAACCCATGTTGCTGCGGCTTTAAGGCTTATTTGTGCCTTAAGGGAACTACCTGCCGAATTGAGGCCTGAAAAATTATATGGCTGTGAAGTGTGGGGAAAGATGGATTGGATTGTTGACAGCGAAAAAGTGATTTTTGACGTTTCGGAGCGTCCCAATATAGCACAATCCCTTTTGGGGGTTTTCGATTCCCAGGTTTGCGGTGGAAAGCGATACGACCAGGCGGTATGCGGAAACCGGCAGTCAAATGCTACGTTTTTATCTACCCATGATGTGGACAGGTATTCCTCGGTAATATTCGGTATGGATTTGACTCCCCTTATTATGGATGAAAATATGGATATTGCAGAGTATATCAAGGGATACATTGATAGATTCGCAAAAGATGTAACGGATAAAATAAACGAGATGATGTAATATAACAAACAGCCAAGTTCCAAAGGTGAATAAAATATAGGAGAAAATTAGCCCTTAAACGGTACATAACCATGGATAAGGTATAATTGACGCGGTACGGTACATTTTATATAATAATCATAATAAAAGGAGGGAAACTTGTGAAAATAACCAAAGAAACCATTGAACATGTGGCAAATCTCGCCAGGTTGAACCTTACTGAAGAAGAAAAAGCGACGCTGGTTTCGGATATGGAACAAATTATATCCTATGTGGACAAGCTTAATGAGCTTGATACTTCCAATGTGAAACCAACGGATCATGTCATACCGATAAGTAATGTTTTTAGGGAAGACAAAGCGGAACCGTCATTCCCAAGGGAAAAGATTCTTGCCAATGCACCTTCGAGCGAAGATGGATGTTTTAAGGTTCCGAAAATCGTTGAGTAGAACTTTATATAATATAAAAGTACGTTCTGGCATAGTGAAATATTATTTGCCGTGTTAAAAGTACATTAAGGAGGAAGAAAGGTGGAATTATACGAGCTTACGGTTCACCAACTGAGTGATTTGATAAAGGAGAAAAAAGTAAGTGCCGTAGAGATTACAAAATCATACTTAGACCGAATTGAAAAGATAGATTCCAAAGTCGGAAGTTACTTATCTGTTTTAGGCGAAGATGCCGTCAAAAGAGCTACGGAAGTTCAAGAAAAAATCGATAAGGGCGAAGCCAAATCCCCTCTCTCAGGTATACCGGTTGCATTAAAAGATAATATTTGTACTGAAGGAATAAAAACAACTTGTGCGTCAAAGATGCTGCACAATTTTATACCTCCATATAATGCCACAGTATCTAAAAAGCTTTTGGACGATGATGCTGTAATTATCGGAAAGCTTAATATGGATGAGTTTGCAATGGGCGGTTCTACGGAAAACTCCTATTTTAAATCCGCCAGAAATCCTTGGGATTTGGAAAGGGTTCCCGGAGGTTCAAGTGGAGGTTCTGCTGCTGCAGTTGCAGCAAATCTGACAGCCTTTGCGTTAGGTTCCGATACCGGAGGTTCTATACGTCAACCGGCATCTTTTTGCGGAGTTGTGGGTATGAAACCTACATATGGAGCAGTTTCCCGGTTTGGTCTGGTTGCATTTGCGTCGTCCCTCGACCAGATTGGTCCCTTGACCAAAGATGTTACCGATTGTGCTATAGTGTTGAATTGTATAACAGGGCATGATCCAATGGACTCTACTTCTGCCAATGTGGAATATCCCGATTATACCAAAGCTCTTGTCAATGATGTGAAAGGTTTGAAAATCGGAATACCTAAGGAGTACATGGGGGAAGGCCTAAACCCTGAGGTGAGAAAAGCTGTTCTCGATGCGGTGGAAGTATTGAAAAAGCTTGGTGCCCAGTGTGAAGAGTTTTCGCTTCCTCTTACCGAATATGCAATACCGGCATATTACCTTATCTCATCGGCTGAAGCAAGCTCAAATCTTGCGAGATATGACGGAATAAAATACGGTTACAGGGCAGAAAAGTTTACCGATTTGTTGGATCTTTACAAACAGTCTAGAAGTGAGGGGTTCGGTACCGAGGTTAAAAGAAGAATAATGCTGGGGACTTATGCCTTAAGTTCCGGTTATTATGATGCGTACTATAAAAAGGCACTTCAGGTTAGAACTTTAATTAAACAAGGATTTGATGAGGCTTTTGAAAAGTATGACGTAATATTGGGACCTACTGCACCTACAACGGCATACAAACTTGGAGAAAAAGTCAACAATCCCTTGGAAATGTACTTGGGGGACATTTATACCGTTTCTGTGAATATTGCAGGACTGCCTGGACTGGTTGTACCCTGCGGGTTCGATGGCAATGGCCTTCCTATAGGCCTTCAGCTTATAGGTAAAGCATTTGATGAAAGCACTCTGCTTCGGGTGGGCTTTACCTTCGAACAAAATACCGATTACAATAAAAAGGCGAGGATTTGAGGTGAGTTATGATATGGAATACGAAGTAGTGATAGGTCTTGAAGTTCATGCCGAACTTTCAACAAAGTCAAAAATATACTGCTCTTGTACAACTGAATTCGGAGGAGAACCCAACACTCACGCCTGCCCGATTTGTACCGGTATGCCGGGAGTGCTTCCGGTTCTGAATAAAAAAGTTGTTGAATACGCCGTTAGAGCAGGTCTGGCTACCAATTGCCATATTGCAGAATACAGCAAACAGGATAGAAAGAATTATTTTTATCCCGATTTGCCTAAGGCTTTTCAGACTTCCCAGTATGATCTTCCGATATGCTCAAACGGTTATATCGATATAGAAGTTGAAGGGCAGACAAAGAGAATCGGTATTACCAGGATTCACATTGAGGAAGATGCCGGAAAGCTTATGCACGACGAATGGGACACCGGTTCTTTGATAGATTATAACCGATGCGGTGTGCCCTTGATAGAAATTGTTACCGAACCGGATTTGAGGTCAGCCCAGGAGGTAAAAGTATTTCTTGAAAATCTTAAAGCAATACTTCAGTATATTGATGTGTCCGACTGCAAAATGCAGGAAGGTTCTTTGAGGGCGGATATCAATCTTTCGGTTAGACCTGTGGGGCAGAAGGAATTTGGAACCAGGACCGAGATGAAGAATTTGAACTCCTTTAAAGCTATAGTGAGAGCTGTGGAAGGAGAGGCAAGGAGACAAATAGAGGTCATTGAGGATGGAGGAACCATTATACAGGAGACACGCCGTTGGGACGATGTCAAGGGCGTGAGCTATGCCATGAGAAGTAAGGAAGAGGCTCATGATTACAGATATTTTCCCGAGCCCGACCTTATGCCTATAGTAATTGACGAAAAATGGAAGCAAGAGATAAGGGAAAATCTGCCCGAACTGCCTGAAGCAAGGAAGAAACGTTATATAAGCGAGTATGGACTTCCCGAATATGATGCTTCAATACTTACCGGATCAAAGGTGTTGGCAGATTTCTTTGAAGAGGCTGTAAAGAAAACCAGCAATGCAAAAGCCGTAAGCAACTGGATAATGGGTGACCTTTTGAGAATACTTAAGGAAAAGGAGATGGAGGTTGAGGAGATACCTTTCCCCGGTGAGTATCTTGCAAAGCTTGTTATGCTTATCGACAAGGGGACAATAAGCGGAACCATAGCCAAAAAAGTATTCGAAAAGATGTTTAACCAAAACAAGGACCCGGAAGTAATAGTCAAGGAAGAGGGATTGGAAGTGGTAAGTGATGAAAGTGCCCTAATAGCTGTTGTCAAAAAGGTACTTGAAAGCAATCCCCAATCGGTAGCCGATTATAAGAGCGGCAAGGAAAAAGCTTTCGGATTCTTGGTTGGCCAGGCGATGAAGGAGACAAGAGGCAAGGCCAATCCTCAGATTATAAACAAGATATTAAAGGAAGAATTGGAAAAATAGGACTAATGCGGCTGAAAGTGGAGCCGCATTTTTTTGCTTGGAGGCTTTTTGCTATTTTCTTCTTTACCGATAAAGTGAAGTTTTTAAACCTAATCCGAGATTAACAATGCTAAAATGGAAAAAATAAATGAACTCAATCTTGTATACAATAAACAATTTGTATATAATAAATAGCTGATGGAATAAAGGTTTTAAGGTATCTGGTATTATTACCTGGTGATAATTATGATAAAAATTATTGGATAATCTAAAAGTAACTATATGTTTTGTTAAATTTCGTGAGGTGCACATGGACAGCAAAGTTTATAAGCTGTTTATTAAAATTTATATAAAATGTCTTGTATATTGAATAAATAGACTGAAAGGGGTAAAACAATGGGTTTTTTAGAACAAATTATTGAAAGAGCAAAGTCGGATGTCAAGACAATTGTACTTCCTGAAAGTACAGATTTAAGAGTGCTTAAAGCGGCATCCATGATTTCAAAGCAGGAAATTGCGAAAGTGGTACTTGTGGGGGACGAGGCTGAAATCCAAAAACTTGCAGGAGACCTTGATTTATCGGGAGTTAAAATTGAGAATCCGAATACGTCTTCAAACTTTGAAAAATATTCTGAGGCTTTTTGCGAACTTAGAAAATCCAAAGGAATGACTATTGAAGAAGCTAGAGAGACAATGAAAAATCCTCTCTACTATGGTGTTATGATGGTTAAACAAGGGCAGGCAGACGGTATGGTGGCTGGTGCAATAAATTCAACGGCGAATACATTAAGGCCTGCTCTTCAAATTTTGAAAACGGCACCGGGAACAAAGCTGGTTTCGGCATTCTTTGTAATGGCTGTTCCCAATTGTGAATATGGTCATAACGGAGTTTTCGTTTACGGGGATTGCGGCTTGGTTGAGAATCCCGATGCAGAACAACTTTCAGAGATTGCAATAGCTTCCGCCAATTCATTTAAGCAGTTGGTACAGGCTGAACCGCAAGTTGCAATGTTGTCGTATTCAACATATGGCAGTGCAAAGAGTGAACTGACAGAAAAGGTAATCAAGGCAACCCAGTTGGCAAAAGAAAAAGCACCGCATCTTGCTTTGGACGGTGAATTGCAGGCTGACGCCGCACTGGTACAAGCTATTGCCAATTCAAAAGCTCCCGGCAGTAAAGTTGCAGGAAAAGCCAACGTATTGATTTTCCCTGACTTAAACTGCGGAAATATCGCCTATAAGCTGACCGAGAGACTTGCAAAGGCTGAGGCATACGGTCCTATAACCCAGGGAATTGCAAAACCTGTTAACGATTTGTCAAGAGGATGTTCTGCAGAAGATATTGTTGGTGTTGTGGCAATAACTGCAGTACAAGCTCAAAATTCATAGAGGTCAAAAGTAAAATTCGGTTGTAATGAACAAAATAAAGCTATTAAAAGGATTGAGCTTTGTCAGTCCTAAAATATAGAATAGGAGATGTTATTATAATGAAAGTATTGGTCATAAATACAGGTAGTTCATCGTTAAAATATCAGCTTATTGATATGACGAATGAAAGCGTTCTTGCCAAGGGGGTATGTGATAGAATCGGTCTTGAGCATTCATTCCTGAAACATTCGAAAACCGGAAGCGAACCTGTTATTATAGAGAAGGATCTATATAATCACAAAATAGCTGTACAAGAGGTTCTAAGTGCTCTTACCGACAGCAAAAACGGTGTTATCTCCAGTATGTCTGAGATAGCAGCTGTTGGTCATCGAATAGTTCATGGGGGAGAGAAATTTAAGGAGTCGGTTATAATTGATGATAAAGTAATGGATGCAATTAGAGAGTGTGTTGAGCTTGCACCGTTGCACAACCCTTCAAATATAATAGGAATTGAAGCATGCCGGCAGATAATGCCGAATATACCGATGGTAGCTGTTTTTGATACTGCATTTCACCAAACAATGCCACCTTATGCCTATATTTACGCACTCCCATATGAAATATACGAGAAATATCGTTTAAGAAAATACGGATTCCACGGAACTTCCCATAAGTATGTAGCCAACAGAGCTGCCGAATTACTCGGAAGACCTATCGAAGAATTGAAAATAATTACTTGCCACTTGGGTAACGGGGCTAGCATATGTGCAGTTAAAAACGGAAAATCCATTGAAACATCAATGGGATTCACACCGCTTCAGGGTTTGGCCATGGGTACAAGAAGCGGAACTATCGACCCCGCTGTCATATCCTTCCTGATGGAAAAAGAAAAGATGAGTGTCAAGGATATAAGTGATTTCCTAAATAAAAAATCCGGTGTTCTTGGAGTTTCAGGTGTAAGCAGTGATTTCAGAGATGTCCAGGAAGCTGCTGAAAACGGAAATGAAAGAGCGATACTTGCACTGGATATTTTCTGCTATAAAGTAAAACGCTTTATTGGAGATTATATGGGTATATTGAATGGTGCAGATGCTGTTGTATTCACTGCAGGAATCGGTGAAAACAATGATTTGGTAAGAAGCAAAATATTAAAAGACATGGACTTCTTGGGAATTGTCATCGATGAGGAAAAGAACAAGGTAAAAGGCAAAGAAATGGACATTAGTGCACCCGGTGCCAGGGTTAGAACTCTTGTTATTCCAACCAACGAAGAACTTGCCATTGCAAGGGAGACCCAAAAACTGTTGAGTTAATCCGAGCGTTTTTATATAGAAAATTTGAGTATACAGCTCCTATTGCGAACACAGTTTTCTGTCTGTGTTTCGTAATGGGAGTTTGTTTCTTGATGATATTATTAAATAATTATGGATATTAGTGACGGTAATATGGGAATAATAATTCATAATTTAAGCAACATTGGATAAATTTTTATCTTGAACTTTTTTAGCGAATTGCCAAAAAATCAAATTTACCGTTACAGCTTAAAAAAATCCTTATGCGTCGTTATTGACAAAAGTTGCATTACTTAGTATAATATCATCTGTCGGTTTTAAGAGGTGACTATATGAAAGTTGATATTTCAGATATACTTAAAGTTAACGGTGCATCAATGGACGTTGAGAAAGAGGAAGCACTTGAAGGTTTTGACAGCTTTAACGAATTTGTTTTTGATACACCGGTTAAGTTGAGTTGCAAGCTGACCAATTTAGGCGGCATAGTAAAGATGGATGGACACTTAAAAGTGGATTACAGGGTTAAGTGTTCGAGATGTTTAAAGGATATCCGGTCATCTTTAGAGGCAGAACTTAAGGAAGAATACGTTCAAGACGGACAAATTGAGGATGATGACAGATATATATATAATGACAAGGTCATTGTACTCGATAAAGCATTAATAGATAATATAATATTGAATCTCCCTTCCAGGCAGGTGTGTAAAGTTGATTGTAAAGGATTGTGCTCTAAATGCGGCACCGATCTTAATACAGTCGGATGCAATTGCGGTGAAGAGGAGATAGATCCGCGTATGGAAGCACTTAAAAATTTCTTCAAAGATTAGCAGTTACTTAAATATTTATATGCAAGTGACGTTTGTATGGTGATGAGGAGGTGTATTATACATGGCAAATCCAAAGCGTAAATGGTCAAAAGCTAGAACTGGCAGCAGAAGAGCAAACTGGAAGTTATCGGCACCTAATTTGATAGAGTGTCCACAGTGCCACGATCTTAAAATGCCGCATAGAGTTTGTAAGCAATGTGGTTTTTACGACGGTAAAGAGGTAATTAAAGTTGAATCCTAATAAATTTAAAGAGCAGCAGTATTAAACTGCTGCTTTTTGCTAGGGGCTTTCGAAGGTCGCGAAAGTAGCAAAATCGAAGGGGTGTAGATAGCCCTTGAGATTTTATAAATGCATTAAGGGCGGAAATTTTGAAATGTACCAACCGATTTATTTCCGGTTCTTTTTTAAGGTCTGGCTGTGAGATATTTTACAGGCCTTTTGTTGTATATAATTATTTATATATAATATATAATTGTATATAAGTTTGTTTATATGAGGAGGTACTCTTTGAAAGAACATATCATACCCATAAAGGGCGTTTTACCCGGAAGTATAGCTGAAGAAGCCGGGATTGAAGCCGGGGATGCAATACTAAGTGTAAACGGTGAAAAAATCAAAGATATTTTTGATTACCGTTTCCTAATTACCGATGAAAATTTAATGCTTGAGATTGTCAAGCAAGATGGTGAAATATGGGAGATAGAAATCGAGAAAGATGAGTATGAAGACCTTGGCATTGAGTTCGAAAATGAGATGCTTGATGAAGCAAAAAGCTGTAGAAACAAGTGCATTTTTTGTTTTATAGATCAATTGCCTAAAGGTATGAGAGAAACTCTCTACTTTAAAGACGATGACTCAAGACTTTCTTTTTTTATGGGAAATTATGTAACCCTAACCAATATGAGTTTTGATGACATAGACAGAATAATAAAGTATAGAATGTCCCCCATCAATGTGTCGGTTCACACAACCAATCCCGATTTAAGAGTATTAATGCTAAAAAATAAGAATGCAGGGGATGTTGTCAAAAAAATTCAAAAGCTTATTGACGGGGGAATTGAAGTTAACTGTCAGATAGTATTATGCAGAGATATAAACGATGGGGAAGAGCTGGACCGGTCCATCAATGAATTGGGCTCGCTTTATCCCGGCGTAAAGAGTATTTCCGTTGTTCCTGTGGGGATCACAAAATATAGAGAGGGTTTGGTTGATTTAAAACCCTATGATGCCGAATCATCGGCTCAAGTGATACCGCAGGTTGAAGCGTGGCAGAAGAAATTTACCGAAAGGTTCGGTTCAAGGGTTGTGTACATTGCCGATGAGTTTTATATTATGGCAGGAAGAAAAATTCCTGACTATGAGGAGTATGAGGATTTTCCGCAAATAGAGAATGGTGTCGGACTTATTGCACAGTTTAAGAGGGAGTTTGAAGAAGGCATAGATCAATTGGATTATGGATTTTTCAATGAAGGAAGCCAACCGAAAACTGAATCGGTGAAAAAAGCACGGGCTTTTGAATTGGAAAATAAACTCAGAAATATAAGCATAGCTACAGGAGTTTCACCGTACTCCTATATAAAAGAAATGGCAGAAACTCTTAAAAATAGATTTAAGAATTTAAATATAAATGTATATAAAATAGAAAATAATTTTTTTGGGAAAAATGTTACCGTAACAGGGTTACTTACCGGCCAAGACATAATTGAGCAATTAAAAGACAAAGAGCTCGGAGACGAGTTGCTTATTTCTAGATCCATGCTGAGGTCGGGTGAGGAAGTTTTGCTTGATGACTATACTGTAAGAGATTTGGAGCAGAAACTTAATGTCAAAATCAGCATTGTTGACAATAACGGTAAAGATTTTATTGTAAAAATACTGGGAATAGATTTATAATATATTGGGCCATAGAAAAATAAGCCATTGATATAATTGGAGGGAAATATTTTGTCTAAGCCGATTGTTGCAATAGTAGGAAGACCAAATGTGGGAAAATCAACATTTTTTAATTATCTTGCAGGAAAAAGAATATCGATAGTGGAAGATACTCCTGGAGTTACAAGGGATAGGATATACACTGAGGTGGAGTGGAGGAATAGAAAGTTTACTCTTATCGATACCGGTGGAATAGAGCCTTACTCCGAGGATAAAATTATGCAGCAGATGAAAAATCAGGCTGAAATAGCTATAGAAACTGCTGATGTAATTATTTTCATGGTTGATATGAAGGATGGACTCACAGCGTCGGACAGGGAAGTAGCCACTATGCTTAGAAAATCGAACAAACCCGTTATACTTACAGTAAATAAAGTAGATAAGGTGGGAGAGCTTCCTCCGGAAGTGTATGAGTTTTACAACTTGGGAATGGATAATTTGATGACCGTTTCTTCAATACACGGACTTGGAATGGGAGATTTGCTCGATGAGGTATTTAAGTATTTCCCGGAAGAAAGCGAGGAAGAGTACGATGAAGAAGTGATAAAAGTGGCTGTTGTGGGTAAACCGAATGCGGGTAAATCCTCACTTATAAACAAGGTATTGGGGGAAGAAAGGGTTATAGTGAGTGATATTCCCGGGACTACAAGGGACGCAATAGATACATATGTTGAAAATGAAGAAGGCAAATTTGTATTTATTGATACCGCGGGTATAAGAAGACAGAGCAGGATTAGTGAGAATATTGAAAGATATAGTACCATAAGATCTTGGACAGCCATTGAAAGGGCGGATGTATGCTTAATAATGATTGATGCGGTTGAAGGTGTTACCGAACAGGATACAAAGATTGCAGGTTATGCCCATGAGCAAGGAAAGGCTTCCATTGTTGTAATAAATAAGTGGGATTTGGTGGAAAAGAGCACCGGTACTTTGGAGGAATATCGCAGAACGGTACTGGAGAAGTTGGGTTTTATGCTGTATGCACCTGTTCTATTCATATCTGCCAAAACGGGACAGAGAGTGGATAAAATTTTTGGTCTTGTAAAATATGTTGCCAACCAGGCTGCATTAAGAATTTCCACCGGAGTTTTGAACGATTTGCTCAATGAAGCTGTTGCAATGGTTCAACCGCCTTCGGACAAAGGGAAAAGGCTTAAAATTTATTATATGACCCAGGCAAGTGTCAAACCGCCGTCTTTTGTGCTGTTCGTTAATAATATGGAGCTTATGCACTACTCCTATGAGAGATATTTGGAAAACCAGCTTAGAAAGAGTTTTGGATTTGAAGGAACTCCGATAAGATTTATAATTAGAGAGAAAGATAGGGAGTGATATATGTGGCGGTAGTTGTTAAGGTTTTTGCTGCCTTATTGATAGGATATTTATTGGGAAGTGCAAACACATCCCTTATTGTAGGAAAATTCTACCGGGTGGATGTGAGGAAACACGGAAGCGGCAATGCCGGTTTGACAAACACTTTGAGGACTCTCGGCAAAACGGCTGCACTCTTTGTTGTTTTAGGCGATATATTAAAAGGAGTTTTGTCTTGTCTAATAGGTTATTATATATTAAAAGATATACAGTTTACAGGAATGGTACCGTTTGAAGTTCCTCAAAAGGTGGGAATGTTTTTAGGTGGCTTAGGTGCCATATTAGGTCACAATTGGCCTTTATACTTCGGATTTAAAGGCGGAAAAGGGATTCTTACCTCTTTTTCGGTTGTGATGATGACCGCACCGTACATAGGACTTGTCTTGCTGGGAATTTTTATTGTCATCGTAGCTGCCACCAGATATGTTTCTTTGGGTTCTATTGCAGGATGTGTGTTATTTCCGGTTTTTATAGCTGTTTGGTATAAAAATGCCGTGTTTGTAACTTATGCGGTAATTTTGGCTGCCCTTGCAATAATAAGGCACAATCAAAATATTGTTCGATTGCTTAACGGTACCGAGTCAAAACTCAGTTTAAAGAAAAAAGCTTAGAGTTAGGGGGCTGATATCTATGAATAAGAATATAGCTATTATTGGAGCCGGCAGTTGGGGAACGGCACTGGCCATTCATCTTGCAAAGTCAGGGCATAAAGTAAAAATGTGGTCTGTTTTTAAAGAAGAAGTCGATATGATTAATAAAGTTAGGGAGCATACGGATAAACTTCCGGGAGTACCGATTCCTAACGGGGTTGCGGCAACCGATGATGTTCAACAGGCAATTGACGGTGCCGATGCCGTTGTGATGGTTGTCCCATCCCATACTATTAGAGCAAACTCAAAGGATATATCAAAGTATATAAAGGATGGAACGATAGTTGTATCCTGTTCAAAGGGGATTGAGGAAGGTACGGGATTGAGACTTTCGGAAATTATAAAGCAGGAAATACCTCAGTGCGAAGTTGTTGCCTTATCCGGTCCAAGTCATGCCGAAGAAGTGAGCAGGGAAGTTCCGACTGCTGTAGTTGCAGCATCGGAAAATATTAAAGCTGCAGAGTTCGTACAGGATATATTTATGTCTCCAAAGTTTAGAGTATATACAAATTCGGATATAATAGGTGTGGAACTTGGAGGGTCTTTAAAGAATTCCATTGCACTTTGTGCAGGTATATCCGATGGATTGGGATTTGGAGATAATACAAAAGCTGCTTTGATGACCCGAGGAATTGCCGAAATAACAAGATTGGGCGTGTCCATGGGAGCTAGAAGGGAAACTTTTGCCGGTTTGGCCGGAATAGGAGATCTTATTGTAACTTGTACCAGCATGCACAGTAGAAACCGTCGTGCAGGAATTCTCATCGGACAGGGCAAATCCCTCAAGGAAGCTGTTGATGAGGTTAAAATGGTTGTTGAAGGGGTTACTACCACTAAGGCAGCATATGAGTTGGCAATGAAAAAAGAAGTGGTGATGCCTATTACTACTGAGGCATATAATGTATTATTCAACGGTAAAAATGCAAAACAGGCTGTTGCAGACTTAATGACGAGGGATAAAAAGAATGAAGTGGAAATATTGGAAGAAGACGGCTGGCTGTAAGATTCTTTATAACAAAAGCCGGATTTTTATAAACGTAATATAAAAAATTAATATAATGAACCGTTAAAATGTGTTGGCAAATATTAAAAAATCCAACACATTTTTTTTTGTCCTTTTTGTAATAATAAAAGATTTGTCAAAATATATTTATATTGATAAGGGTACTAGTACTTGAAACTTAAGTTGAATTCCAATAAATCAAAAGCATTGTTTATCGGAACTGAAAAGTTCTTATTAACTGGCTTAAGTTTTGAGAAACATCATTGCAATTAACAGTTTCAAATAAAAGTAAGGGGGGTTTGCGGGTGGAAAAATATAATATATACCAGCAAATATCGGAAAGAACGCAAGGAGATATTTATATAGGAGTTGTAGGACCCGTTAGAACAGGAAAATCAACATTTATCAAAAAATTTATGGATTTGTTGGTATTACCCAATATCGAAAATGAGTACTCAAGAAACAGGGCAAATGATGAATTGCCTCAAAGTGCTTCCGGTCGTACAATAATGACCACTGAGCCGAAATTTGTACCTAATGAGGCTATCCAGATTACTCTCGACGAAAATGTGCAGTTCAAGGTAAGATTGGTGGATTGCGTAGGCTATTTGGTGAAAGGTGCCTTAGGACACGTGGAAAACGATGCTCCCAGAATGGTATCGACTCCATGGTTCGAACATCAAATACCTTTCGTTGAGGCGGCCGAGATAGGTACAAGAAAAGTCATAAACGATCACTCAACCATAGGTCTTGTTGTTACAACCGACGGAAGTATAACCGACATAAGCAGGGAAGATTATGTTGAGGCTGAAGAACGTGTAGTAAAAGAGCTAAAGGATATAAACAAACCTTTTGTCATTGTCTTGAATTCAAAAGACCCTTCAAGTGAAGAGGCAGAAACACTCAGGATAGAGTTGGAAGAAAAATATGGTGTTCCGGTAATAGGAGCAAATTGTGCAAATTTACGGATTGAAGACTTAAACGGAATAATGGAAAGAGTTCTGTTGGAATTCCCAATAAGCGAAATAGGAATTAATATTCCACGATGGATTGAATGCCTTGACGATAACCATTGGTTAAAGGTTGATATGATTAATTCGATAAAAGAAACTTTTGCGGGTATTACCAAAATAAGAGAAATAAAAAGCAGTTTGAACAAATTTAGCGAATACAGAGAATTTATCAAGAGGGCTCAAATTGACACAATAAACTTGGGCACCGGTTCTGCCTTGATTGAGATAAATGAAACAGACGGTTTGTTTTACAGCGTCTTAAGTGATATTACAGGATTGGAAATTGAGGGTGAATATAAGCTTATAAGCCTTATGAAGGATATGGCAAGGATTAAGAAAGAATACGAAAAAGTGGAGTATGCCCTTCATGAGGTTAAGTTAAAGGGATATGGAATAGTTACACCTCAAATGAACGAAATGTCCTTGGAAGAACCTGAAATAGTCAAGCAGGGCAATAGATTCGGTGTCAAACTTAGAGCCAGTGCACCTTCAATACATATGATACGTGCCGATATTGAAACTGAAATAGCTCCCTTGGTAGGTTCCGAAAAGCAGTCGGAAGAACTTGTAAACTATTTGCTCAAGGAATTTGAAAATGAACCGGAAAAACTTTGGCAGTCCAATATTTTTGGTAAATCCCTGCATGAATTGGTAAGTGAAGGATTGCAAAACAAATTATACAGAATGCCGGAAGATGCCCAATTAAAGCTTCAAGAAACCTTGCAAAAAATAATCAACGAGGGAAGCGGGGGACTAATCTGTATTATACTTTAAGTCTAATATGATATGAGGCCCTTTCAAAAAAATATCTTGAGTTTTATGGTTTACATGGAACTAAAAAATTTTTTTGAGAGGGCAACTGCATAGTTTTTAAGTGGTATAAATATAGGTCAAAGGAAGGACTTATGTAAGATTAATGGGGTTTTTTATAAATTTAATCTTGACTTTATATGGCATTTAGTTCTATTATTAATTGGGAGTAATTTTTTTCATAAATCTGTATCAAATATTTATTTAAATACTAAAACAAAGAATAGAGGTTGTACTTAAAAAGATTTTGGAATTGAGGTTGAATCTGGAGCAGCATAATAGATATAAAATTACATAATATTACACATTATAACATATTATAACAAATATTGCTGTTTCAATGTTAAAAAAATAGATAAATATAGAAAAAAACAGACTATATTGAAGAAAAAGCACGAAGGATAACCTTATTGCGGTGTATTGCTTAAAAATAGCATTTTTTTTACGTTGTATTTTTGGGGATTAATAAATAATATTAAATTATTATTACATAATATTCGGACATATTCGAAATTTTGTCATCATTATTCAGAAAAAATCAATAATTAAATAGCATGGTAAGTTTAAGGGAAATATTTGTGTTTTATTTGTGTAAATATCTGAGCAGTTTGGCAAGTGCATAGTTTATATAAATATTTTTGGACCTTGAAAACCGTTGATATTGATGCATTATAATCTTAATTGGGTTTGAAAAATTATGCAAACCTGCATAATTAACACGTATAAAAGTTGAATTTTTTAATGATTTGATTTAAAATATGATTAAGTGATTATTCCATACTAATTTACATATTAATTATTTGTATGGTGTAATAAAGAAAACTTAAAAAAAACAAGGGGGACAAAAAAATGAATAGTAAGTTTTTGAAAAGAGCTGCATCTTTAGCATTAAGTGGTCTTATGATTACTTCGCTGATGGCTGGCTGTGGTAACAAGCAGGAACCAACACCATCAAGTGCACCATCACAAGCACCAGTTACTACAGATGCAGGAAATCAAGACAAGAAACCGGAAGAATTCACTGGATCAATTTCTTTCGGACACTTTAACGACGACGAGGCATCGAAAATTGTGGAGGCATTTAACGAAAAGTACCCGAATGTTAAAGTTGATCTGCAGGTTACAGCAGATACCAACGGTGCTTATCAGACTTTAATAACTTCTGCATTGAGATCCGGTTCGGATGTACCTGATGTATATGCAGCAGAATCAGCTTTCGTTAAGAGATTTGTAAATCTCGAAGGCGGTTATGAAGATCTTACCAAATTTATGAGTGCAGAAGAATTAAAATCCAAGTTAGTTCCTTATACAATTGAAATCGGTACAGATGATGGCGGTACAATCAGAGCATTATCTCACCAGGCAGCTGCAGCAGCTGTAGGTTATAAGAGAGAAATGGCTAAGAAATATTTCGGAACAGATGATCCTGCAGAAATCAGTAAGTTGTTCTCATCTGGTGACGAAATTATTAAGACAGGTAAGAAATTAAGAGAAGCAAGTGGCAATAAAGCAATACTCTTCCCGGGTATGGCTGAATTAATGAGAATGTATTTGGGTGCAAGAGAAAAAGGTTGGGTAGTTGACGGAGAATTGTATGTTGACCCGAAAATGCAAGAATTCGTTAAAGTTGCTAAGGAATTGAGAGATGCAGGTGCTGAAGGTGGAATGGAAGCTTGGTCTCCTCAATGGTCCGGTGCAATAAATGATGATATCCACTTCGCGTATGCAATACCGACTTGGGGTATTCCATGGATTATAGATGTTAACCAAACAGAAGAAAATAAAGGAAAAGGTAACTGGGGTCTTGCACAAGGACCGGCTCCATATCAATGGGGTGGAACTTGGTTCGGAATTTATAGTGGCAGCAATAACAAAGAGCTTGCTTGGGAGTTCATTAAGTGTCTTGTTCTTGATGAAGAACAATCAGTTAAATGGGCTAAGAAGAGCGGTGACTTTATCAGTAATCTTGCTGCTATAGAAAAATTGTCAAAAGATTCTGAAATGTTTAGCAACACAGTTAATATGAACCCATATGAATTCTTTGGTCCAATGATTTCTAATATCAACGGTAGGATATTTACAGAATATGATGACCAGATTACAAACGCATTCCAAGATGCAATGCTTAGCTACCTTGCAGGCAATACAACAGAAGATCAAATGTGGGCACAGTTCAAAGAACAAGTAAAAACAGACCTTGGAGACAAGATTACAGTTAAATAGTCGGCAATAAGGTAGTTTAGGCCGTTTAGTTTGAATGTCTGTATTGCCCTATTACCCATGATGGGTAATAGGGCAAAGAATTAATATGGGAGGTTATATTCTTTGTTTAAGAGCTTAACAAAAAATGATAAATACGCCCATTATGGATTTTTATTTGTATTGCCCTTTTTCATTATCATGGCTATATTTATTATTTATCCTATTCTGAATACTATTTATTTAAGTTTTACAGTATGGGAAGGTGCTACAATCCCTCCAAAATGGGTTGGACTACAAAACTATTTACGACTTTTTAAAGAGATTAAAGAGGGAGGAATTTTTCTTCAGAGTATTAAGAATACTTGGATATTGTGGATATGTAACGTAATTCCTCAATTTGTCGGTGCTTTGGCATTGGCTGTATTATTGACAGATAAGCATAACAAGATAAAGGGCAAAGAATTTTTTAGAGCGATTTTTTACTTACCTAATATTATTACTATGGCATCGATAGCTGCATTGTTTTCCTTCCTTTTAGGATGGCCGCACGGTGCTATTAATGACATTTTGGTGGGGCTAAATATATTGAAAGAGCCGTTTTATTTCCTGCAAAATGTCTGGGCTACAAGACTGTCAATTTCTACAATACTGACTTGGATGTGGTTCGGATATACCATGATTATATTCATGGCGGGAATAAAAGCTATTCCTGAAGAATTGTTTGAAGCAGCTAGGGTTGACGGGGCAAGCAAGTGGCAGACTTTTAAGTCGGTTACTCTCCCGCAGCTTAGATCTATAATGACTTATCAAGTTGTTACGTCAATTATCGGTGGATTGAGTATGTACGATCTTCCGCAAGTTTTGACAAACGGAACCGGAGCTCCCCTAAATTCAGTAACTACAATGGTGATGTATATTTATAGACAAGGATTTTCCAACTATTCATTGGGATATGCATCTGCTGTAGCTATTGGATTGTTCTTACACATACTTGTTGTTGTTGCTATTTTCTTAAAGTTTATAAACAAAAAAGAAGATTATTGAGGGGGAGAATGATTGATGAGTACGTTAACCGTTAGAAAATCTAGAAGTCCTTTTAAGATTGGAATATTGGACATAATTTTATATATTTTTTTAATTGGACTTGCAATTGTATGCTTTTTACCGTTTTATTTTATGATTATTAACGCAACTCATAACAATGCCGCCATTGCACAAGGGTTAAATTTTCTTCCCGGAAAGTATACTTGGGCAAACTACACTAAAATGAGTGAAAGGATTAATATTTGGAGAGGGTTTTTGAACAGCTTTATTGTATCCGGAGTTGGAACGGCTCTCTTGGCTTATTTCGGGACATTAACCGCTTATGGCTTTTCAAAGTACAAGTTTTTGGGTAATAAAACTTTGTTCTGGGTGATATTATGTTCTATGATGATACCACCCCAGCTTAGTGTTATAGGTTTCTATGATGTTGTTCAAAAATTAAAACTGTTAAACAACCACTTGGCACTTATCTTACCTATGATAGCCAGTGCTCAATTTGTTTATTTTGTAAGGCTTTATTTGGATGCCGCTCTTCCGGATTCAATTATTGAATCTGCAAGAATAGATGGTGCAAGTGAGTTTGGAATATTTAACAGAATGGTATTGCCTATAGCAAGTCCATCTATTGCAACAATGGGAATGTTCAACTTCATAAATTCATGGAATCAGCTTTTGGTTCCTCAGATAGTTTTAAGAAAAGAGGCACTTCAAACAGTTCCTATTCTTGTTGCCAATGCAAAAGGTATTTATAGAACAGATTATGCTGCTGCATCTATGGCAATTGCTCTTTCGGTTGTACCTATATTGATCGCCTTCGCTTTCTTCTCAAAACGTATAATCGGTGGAGTTACTGCAGGTGCAGTAAAAGGTTAAATTTAAGAAAAATTATTAAAATAATCCTTGATAATAAAAAACTTAGGGGGAGTAGAAATTTCTACTCCCTTTTTTTTCCTTTAATACGATTAAATGTAGATATTTTCATGTGGAATAAATAGGAAAATTAATCTTAGAAGCGTCGAGCTTCTGAGTTTCCAAGTCTTTCGTGCTGTTCTAAAAAACTTAAATGAAAAGGAAGCTTTCATACTTCCTTTATAGAAATGCTTTTCTGTTCAAAGATTTTATTTTGCTTAGGATTTCATCGCCCGGCTCTAAGTAAACAATAACTTTTTTTTCATTGTATTGAGATATAAAAAAATACACATCTTGCGATTTCATAGAACTAACTGCATGAATTTTACCCGATACATTGTTGACAACTCTGTTGTGTTTATCGCTTGACAGCTTATCCATTACTTCAATCTGCTTGCAGTTACCATAAAAAATTCTTTTTCTTTTCTTTTTTGAGATTATTTTAGATATCTCCAAGTCTCCATTAGCGAGTGAGTATTCAAACTCAATATTTCTTGAAGTAATAATTCTATAACCTAAATAACCTATAATAGCAACTAATGCCAGGCCAATTCCAAAGTATAAAGGGCCGGCAATTAAAATAATTATAAATGCAAGAATTAAGGAGATTATAATAGTAGCAAATACAATCACAAAATCCAAATAGTCCTTCTTTTTCTCAACAATTTTTTCAGTGAATAAATCCATTTTATCCTCCCACTTATATTAAAATTTCATCTTAAAATTCATTATAAACCAAGGACCTTAATATTACAAATCAAAATTTCTATTTGGAAACCTGTATTTTTTTTGATAAACTAAAATTTCAGGATAATTAAGACTGCAAACTTTAATATTGAATTCAAAATAATAATATAAAATTAAAAAAGAGAGTTTTCGGACAGAAAGAAAAAATTTTTTATTAGGAACTGGTCATTTTTATAAAATGTCTATGGGAATTTTTTAATTGCTATTGTAAAATAGGTATAGATAATGGCCCCAAAATTCATAATTCAAAACTTGTGTAAGGTATTTTGAATTATTTTATTTAGGGGCTTTCGAACGAAATGAAAGCAGCAAAATTGAAGGGGCTCGGTGCCCCTAAGATTTTAATTAACTTCTTTCGAACGAAGTGAAAGAAGTTAAAGCGAAGTGCTCGATGCCCTGAAGCTTTTGATTACAAAAGATTATAATATTTTGAAAGGAGCAAGTATTTGGAAATATGCTTTGGAGAAAGATTGATAATTTTTGGTATTATCACAAATACAAAGTACTTATAGCAATATTTGCAATTATAGCAATTATTATAGCAGGAAGTAACAATTCGGGTGGAGAGGTAGATTTAGAAATTGCTTATGTACTCGGAAACAATGAGATTGTATTACAGAATGTAGATGAAAAAAGAGCCTTACTAGAGTCGTTAATACCGGGAAAAGACAAAGAAAAAGGTATAATTTCTTTTGTTCCGTTGACACCATCGAGACTTGAAGTGGAGATTGTCATAGGGATATCTCAAGTTCTTATATTAGATAAGGAAACTCTTTTGCCCCTTTTAGACTATAGTGTTTTTGAGCCCCTTGACAATTATGTCGAAAAGTACAATTTGGATCTTAATGATTTTCCGGAGGTGAAGGCAAACTCCGATGAAACAGAGAATACCAAAGTTTATGCCCTTCCGGTGAAAGAATTGAATTTCCTCGCGGAAATGGGATTTCCCGAAGATTATTACTTTACAATAAGGCTTCCGAAGGAAAATGACAGTGACGAGGTCATGAAAAATAAGAATGCACATATAATTTTGGATTATATTCTAAAAAATAGGAAATAATTTTAAGTTGAAATAAAACCTCAAACGTATCAAGCTCCTTTGATTTTTAGGTTTCACTACTTTCGAAATTTCCTAAATAAAAGTATATCACTTTGGTGGTATACTTTATTTTGCTTCTTTCTCATATGGTATAGGAACTTGCCAACCATTTATTTAATTTGTGAATAAAAGCTTCAAAAGAGTTGAAATTTGAATTCATTTGAATTAAGATAAGAATAAGTGATAATTTTTTATAAGAATATTATTGACATTTTAACAATTGAGAAATAATCGGAAAAGAGTCTAAAGCAATATGAATTTAAACATTCTAAGCTCGGCACATTTGACAAATTTACCTTGAAACATTGTTCCGAAAACTTATTAAAGGTTTTTGATCATACTTTTCTCTATAAATACTCTGAATTCTGTGGAAATGGCTGTCAATACTAACAGTTAAATACTGTTTAAAAATTGAATTTTTTTCGATATAGAATTTAGGTATGATATGTGTGTGTAAATTTTTAGGCAAACCAACTAAATACGTTACCAATTCTTTATACTAGGGGGATTAGACATGCTTAAAAAGGTGATTGCGTTTTTGATGATTTTATCGTTTTCATTAAGTTTTGCCGGATGTAGAAATGAAACGAAAGATCCGAGTCCGACCGTATCGCCTGATAAAAAATCCAATCGGAATGAAGTCGAAAAGGGCAATTTTTCAGGCAATATCAAGTTATGGATAATGCCTAACAGTTCATCCCCGGATAAAGACTTGCTAAATGTATGCAAACCTTTTTTAGATGCTAATCCGGAAGTGACAATTACAACTACTGTTGTTGATTGGGGTGCTGCATGGAGAAAGTTAACAGCAGCTGCCACATCCGGTGATGCTCCCGATATAGCCCAGCTTGGCACATCTTGGGTGGGTGCTATTTCCTATATGGATGCTTTAGAGGATTTAACCGATAGAATTGACTGGAGTAAATTTCAAGAATCTGTTCTCGATACAACAGGCCTGCTTGGTTCGAACAAAAGAACTGCAGTACCATGGTTTGCCGAGACGAGGGTGATATTTTACAGAAAAGATGCCTGCGAAAGAGCAGGGGTTAATCCTGAAACGGATTTTGCAACTTGGGATAAATTCAAAGAAGCATTACAAAAATTAAACAATATTGAAATCGATGGAGTGAAATTACCGGCATTGGGTATGCCCGGTAAAAACGATTGGAATGTTTTACATAACTTTGCACCGTGGATTTATAGTGCAGGTGGCGAATTTATGTCTGCAGACGGTAAAGAAGCAAAATTCAATTCTCCTGAAGCTTTGGAAGGTATTAAATTTTATTCGGAGCTTGCATTGGAGGGATTAATGGATAAACCGTCACTTGAAAAGAGTACAAATGATGTTGAAGCGGCATTTGCCAATGGAGCTTATGCAGTTTCCATACTAGGACCGTGGAATATAGCAACTCTTGAGAAGAATAAGGAAAATGGAATAAATAACTTAATTGATAAGATTGGTGTTGCCATGATTCCGGAAGGTCCCGGAGGTAGAAAAGCATTCCTCGGCGGCAGTACTCTTTCGGTGTTTAAATCATCGAACAATAAAGATGCTGCTATAGCACTATGTGACTTTTTAAGCGATAAGGAAGCACAGCTTGCATATGCAAAAGTTAGCGGTAATCTTCCGACTAACAAGGAAGCTTATGAAGATCCTTCCATATCTGAGCATGAATTGTTTAAAGTGTTTAAAGAACAAATGAAATATGCAAAAGCTTATCCGGCCATTGCTTCATGGGGACCTGCAGAAAATTATTTTAAAGAAGGTCTTAGCAAAATATGGGATAATGTAATGGGACTAAACGGTGCCTACGATTATGAAGAGACCAAAAAAGCAGTGGATGAAGTAGTTGAGAAAATTAACAGTGTAATTGAGGAAACGAAATAGAGTAAACTACAAATCCTTTTATCTTTGGATATGCCATATAACTATGCAAAGGGAAAATTTACCGGGAAATATATTGAAATGATTTGGCAATAGATATAAAATATACCTGCGGTGTACTGTGTGGAAAATGACATAAGGCGGGGAATGAAACTCTATGTATGACCTTAGTATTAGTTACTCTGTTTCGGTTTTCTTTGTGGTTTTATTTTCAGCATCGGTGCTAAATTTGCTAAAACAACATTTCATTTTTCAAGTTACAGGAATAGCCTTTTTGTTTATGTTTTTGATTATAAAAATTTCCATGTTGTTTAAGTCAAATTCCAATATATTGTTGGCGGATTTGTATTATTCCGTTTTACCAATCTTATCCTCAATCGGTGCCTGTCTTGTTGCAATGGCACTTGGATTTTGGATATTCCCACCTATTCGCAGATTATTTAGAGTTAAAAATGATCTTTAGTCTAGACCGTTTTAATTATCTTTTCCTTAAAATTTCGGTTTGGATTCCATAAATAATTGTTTGGAAACAAGAACTGTTGAGATTTTAGTATTCCCTAACCTATATATTCTCCATAACAAAATTTACATAAAGGATATACAAAAAGTTTGGAGAAATATTATGTAAACAACTGTGGTTGGGGGAGGTATACAATGAAGAGGACTTTACTTTTGACTTTATTTATTGCTACTTTTATGTTGAACATAAGTTATACTTATGCAGCGGGCCAATATTTTTCAGGGGTTTGGGGAGTTATCTCCAGTTCTAAAGTAGCTATTAGTGAAACGACACTGGATTTGGAAAGGGAACCGATTTCAATTAATGACCGGTTGGTGGTACCTGCAAGAACTGTTTTTTCGCAAGTCGGTGCAGAGGTGGATTGGAATCCTGCAAGGAACAGGTTGGTTATTACTAAAGGCAGCAACGAAATAATAATGTATATAGGTTATGTAAATTGCTATGTAAATGGTGATATCAAGAAAATGGAGGCCCCGGCGGTACTTTATAACGGAACTGTTATGGTTCCCGTTAGATTTGTTGCGGAAACCTTTAATGTTCCGGTAGGTTGGAGTCAAAAAACTTCTACAGTGTATTTAGGGGAAATGCCGAAAGAAGTAATAGAAGAAATCCCGGCAAGTCCGGGTGCCCAATCCGGTGTCAAAGGCCGAATTGTTGTGATTGATGCAGGGCATGGCGGAACACAAACAGGGGCAGTATATGGAGGAGTGAAGGAAAAGGATTTAAACCTTAGTATTGCAAAAAAGCTCGATAGCAAACTCAAAGAGTTAGGAATTGTAACATATATGACGAGAAGCAGTGATACCACTTTGAGCTTATATGCAAGATCGGATCTTGCTAACAATAAAAATGCCGATTTGCTCGTTAGTATTCATAACAATGCCGGTTCATCAAAGGTTATAGGTACAATGACTTTGTATTATCCCAGTTCATCAAAAACGAAAGGCAAATTGTCATCCTATGAGTTTGCCAAGATTGTTCAGAGAAATTTGTGCAATACCCTAGGCTCAAAAGATATGGGGGTTATTGAACGCCCGGGGCTGGCTGTTCTGAGGACTGCCAACATGCCTGCAGTAATAGCCGAAATAGGATATATGTCCAATAAGTCAGAACTTGCAAAACTGAAAACCCCGGCTTATCAGGAAAAGGCAGCAGAAGCCCTAAAAAAAGCAGTTGTGGAAAGTCTTGAAAAAATGTATAAATAAGTTTACCGTAAAATTGTCAATTCTTAAACCGACACCAAAAACGTGTGTCGGTTTATTGTATTTATGGGTTAGTGAAGGCAGTGAAGATCTAAAATTCGAATGACTCGACAAATCGTTATTTAGGAACAACTTAAATATTGAGAAATTCGCCCTATAGCTTTGGCGTTATTAAGGTTTGATACTAAAAAAAACTTATCGAAGGCAAAATTTAAAAACATTCATGGGGGTGAGATGTTCTAATAAACTTAAGCAGTTTTTTTATCGGGTAAGAAAAATACAACTCGCACAAAGAAAAAGACGCTGTTAGGCTTTGATTGACATAACTTAAATAAAGTATTTGATGGAAAATGCTGTAAGAACTACTGTAACATATACATAAAGCTTGTTATGTTTTCATGTAAAACATCGGGATCCAGCTTTCCCTTTTGTGCATCATCATATAAGTTTTCATATGCTTCCAAGGCTCTTTTAATATGCTGCCTTTTTTCATAGCTCAATTCAGGGTTGTTTTGAAAGGCTTTAATGTCATCAATATAGGTTTTTATGATTTCAAGAGTTTTTTCTTCGGTCAATATTAAAACCTCCTTATAATTGGCTTTCTTACTATTTTTTTATTAACATTGCAATTTATCGGTCTATGGTTATAGAGTTTTCTTTGGGGGAAAAAATTATGCAGCAAAAAAATTGCCATAAATAGAAGTAGGTTTTTATATTATTTTAAAAGCCAAATTTTTTGTTTGAGCGGTAAGATACTGTAATAGGGAGTATTTTGTATTTTACTTGCTGTTTTTTTTTGCTATAATATTATGAAAATAATAAAAGATTTCTGATTAGATTATAATGGTTAATAATAAAAGATTTTTAGTACAACCCCTAAGAAAGGTAATTTAATATATGAACGAGAAGACTTTAAGAATTTTGGAATTCAATAAAATAATAGAAAAATTGGTGTCACATACAGCTTCAAATCTCGGTTCCCAATTGGCAGAGCAGTTGATGCCGGAAAATGACATTGAAAAAGTTAAGATAAGTTTAAAGGAAACCAGTGATGGAGTGAACTTTATATCAAGAAGGGGAAGTCCACCGTTAGGAGGCATCCATGATATAAGGGACAGTGTAAGAAGAGCCGATTTAGGTTCAATGCTCAATCCTGCAGAACTAATAAAAATTGCCGATGTGTTGCGTGCTGTCAGGAACTTAAAAAACTATTCGAGCAGCGACAATATTAAGGAGGAAGACAATATTGTCGGTGAATTGATTAATTGCCTCGAAACTTCCAAAAAGGTCGAGGACAAGATTAATCAGTGCATTGTGAGTGAAGAGGAAATATCCGATAATGCCAGCCCACTGCTCGGAAACATCCGAAGGCAGATACGTCATGCACAAAATTCAATAAAAGACAAGCTTAACGATTTGATTAGATCCCCCAAATATCAGAAATACATTCAAGAGTCGATAGTTACCATGAGGGGTGAGCGATATGTTATTCCTGTCAAACAGGAATACAGAGCTGAAATACCCGGTCTTATACATGATTCATCGGCAAGCGGTGCGACATTGTTTATTGAACCCATGGCTGTTGTGGAGGCCAATAATGCAATCCGTGAGCTGAAATTGAAGGAACAGGCAGAGATAGAAAGAATACTCCGGGAGTTGTCCGGTGATGTGGCCGAAATATCTGCTGCTTTAAATTCCAATATTACATTGCTGGCAAAGCTTGACTTTATTTTTGCCAAAGCAAAGCTAAGCTTGGATTTGAATTGTGTTTGTCCCAAGCTCAATAATGAAGGTAAAATAGTAATCAAAAAGGGCAGACACCCCCTGCTTGATGCAAAAACAGTTGTACCTATAGATTTTTGGATTGGAGAAGAATTTGACACCCTTGTTATTACTGGACCCAATACCGGAGGGAAAACGGTAACTCTTAAGACTGTGGGATTGTTTACCCTTATGACTCAAGCAGGACTTCACATTCCTGCCAACGAAGGAACGGAAGTAAGTGTATTTAACAAAGTGTTTGCGGATATAGGAGATGAGCAAAGTATAGAACAAAGTTTGAGTACGTTTTCATCCCATATGAAAAATATAGTAAACATTTTGGAAAGTGTAGATGACAGCTCCCTTGTTCTCTTCGATGAATTGGGTGCCGGTACCGATCCTACCGAGGGGGCAGCATTGGCAATGGCTATTTTGGAGCACTTAAAGGAAAAAGGATGTACCATTGTAGCTACCACCCACTATAGTCAGCTTAAGGTTTATGCCGTGACCACACCTTATGTTGAGAATGCCTGCTGCGAGTTTGATGTGGAGACTCTAAAGCCGACCTATAAACTTTTGATAGGTGTACCGGGTAGGAGCAATGCCTTTGCAATTTCCAAGAGATTGGGACTTATCGACTCGGTGGTTGAACGGGCCAAAAACTTTTTGACAAGCGAAGAAATCAAATTTGAAGATATGCTAATGTCCATTGAGAAGAACCTTAGTCAATCGGAGAGCGAAAAAATGCAGGCACAGCATTTAAAACTCGAGGCCGAAAAAATGAAAAGCGATATAGAGGTTCAAAGGAAAAGGTTGGAGGAAAGAAAGGAAATTATTTTAAAAGAGGCAAGGGAAGAGGCTAGGAAGCTATTGCTCGATGCCAAACGTGAGGCGGAAAATATTCTTTTTGAGATGAGAAAAATGCAAAGGGAAAATGAGATCATCCAAAGTCAAAAGGCTGCTGAAGAGATGAGGTTAAAATTAAAGAACAAGATTGACACCATTGAAGAAGCTTTGAGTAAACCGATTATTCCCAAAAATACCCTGGTGAAACCGCCTAAAAACCTTAAACCTGGAGATAGCGTGTTAATTGTCAATCTGAATCAGAGAGGAACTGTTGTAGAGCCTCCCGACAAAAACGGTGAAGCAATTGTCCAGGCAGGGATAATGAAAATAAATGTACACCTTTCCAATTTAAAATTGGTTGACGAACAGAAGGAGCAGATAAGCAGAACCGGAGCGGGGGAAATAAGTATTTCCAAATCGAGAAATATAAGCAGTGAGATAGATGTAAGAGGTTTGCCGCTTGATGATGCTTTGGAGATTGTTGATAAATACTTGGATGATGCTGTTATATCCGGCCTTTCCGAGATATGTATAATTCACGGTAAAGGTACGGGGGTTTTACGGAATGGAATTCATCAATATCTGAAAAGCAATAAAAGGGTTAGCTCTTTTAGGCTTGGCAAATATGGTGAGGGAGAAACCGGAGTTACCATTGTTCAACTAAAATAGTATTTTATAGTGTTATAACATGTTAAACACAATATAGTAATGTTTGGAAAGTAGAACATACGTAAGTATTGACAAGAGGTTGAAAAAGCTATATTTTATAATTAATTCGACAAACTTAAGTTTTTAAAGGGGACTCGTAGGCCAGTAGATGCGGGTCTTTCCCTTTTATTTTTCAATTTATTATAAGAAAAGGGAACACTGTTTTGAAGTGTTTCCCTTTTTTATGGTTATTTAGCTAATAAATCGGTAATTATCTTGGTGTTGGAGTAGGATCAATTGGTGAAGTTGTCCTCTGCGGACCGCCATTATTTGATGTAATTGCTTTTGCAATATACTCGCACCCATTATATTTTTCGTCCCCGTAAAAGTATACATGTACTTCAATTTCGTAGGTTGTAAACGGCACTCGATCGGTATGCGGTATACGGAATGAAAAAGTTGCACAGCCGTTTTCATCGGTTATAGCAGTATTTTCAGAACTATTATAGTGATTAGCCCATTTAATGGTTTTACCTGCTAGAGGATTTCCGGCTTCATCCTGTAATATAACCGAGAATTCCAATACATCCATGGGCGACCATGCTATTAAATCTAGAGGTTCTTCTTCTACTGTGGTTATAACTGTATTTATCAATTTAAGTACTTTCGGAAATTTTGTTCCTTTCACAAGCCATAATCTAAAACAAGCAAAATCTAAAGAATTTACAACACCGTCTCCGTTAAGATCCGCTTCCCAAATACGTTCTCCGATTTCGCTATATTCCTTTTTGCCGACCAGATATGCCCTCATGCACCCGTAATCCAACGAGTTAACCGTACCGTCTTGGTTTACATCGCCTACATGATCTGCATAAAATGCCTGTATTCCGGAAGCTGTAGCAGTTGATGGCAAAACCATAGTTACCGTTAATACCAAAACTGCAATAAGTTTAAGGTATTGCTTACTACATGAAAACAACCCTAGCTTTCTCATACATTATCCCTCCCCATTAAAACCTAATATTTCCAGTTTCTCTATAATAATTCTATCAAAAATAAATAATAATAACAAGTAATTTATGTAAACAGATGAGTATAATTTGTTTTATATTGGAGCTTCTTATCTAAAAATGGCATTTGTAAGTCTGTCAAACAGCTTTCCGCCATTACCTGTTCCTGAGCAATTCTCCAAAACAATTCTTCCGGGATTGCCGTTTCCTGTGAAACCGTGTTTCACATTGTAGTTTGCAGTGCAATTTTTCAGTATGTGGGCAACTGATGCCGTATCATCGCCTAATTTAAAACCGTTACCGTCTCCACCGGTTAAACCACCCCATCGATATTTACCGTTATTGCTTGCTTCACAGTTTTCCATGGTGACAACACCAATGGCTCCCGTATCGGATTTGGTGTATAAATCCCAACCGTCGTCGCAATTGAATTCAGCCTTGCAGTTTCTGAATATATTGCCTTCACCGCAGGTGAGTTTTGCTGCGAATCCATCGGCATCCTCTGCACGGGAATCCATATTTTCAGCGGAATAACAATCTACAATCAGGTTATAGCTTGGCCATTTGTCTTTTGTGGTATATGAAGAATTGTATCTTGACAGTTGTAGTCCCGAATCGTGATTATACATGAAATTACATGCTTCAATTATATTGTTGTGTCCGGCAAGTAGCATTCCATTGTCTCCCGCACCGTGTATTGCAATGTTTTTAATATGCCAGTAGTTGCCCGCAAGAACAATTCCTCTATTTGAGGAGTTTTCTGCCATTGCTGAAAAATCGAGTATTGGCTTGTCATTGCCGTAGGAAGCTATTCTTTTGTAAGCACCGGGATTACCGTTGTTACCCTCTGCTATCACAATGGTTTTTGAGTATTTATAGATTCCTGACTTTAAGTAAATAGTGTTTCCAGGTTGTATGGACTTGATTGCTTGCTCCAAAGTCATTGATCCGTTTGGCTCAAGGATGATGTCACCATTGTTCACAGGACTTGTAGGTGTCGGTACCATATAGGTGGGGGTAGGGGGTACAGTTGTAGGAGAAGGTGTCACTACAACAGAGCCCACCGGAAGACTTGGAATTTTGCCTACCAAGTATCGTCTGAATTGTGCAAAGTCTAAAGAGTTTACATTTCCGTCAAGATTTAAATCACCGGCTTTAAGCTGGTTTTCCGATAACTGCACCCGGCCTATCAAATACATTCTAAATAATGCAAAGTCAAGGGAATTTGCATTTTTATCCCCGTTCAAGTCACCGTAAATTATATCGGAAGAATCGTAAGGTGTAGGAGTGACAACGGGAGTATTGCTTGGAGTGGATGGAACGATTGAACCGGACGAATCGTCAATTTTTCCGACTCCTGCATACTGAGTGACAATGGATTTTACCTGTTCGACAGGATGTAATACATTTGAATAACTGTAAGGGGGATTAAAGCTGCATGTTGAGGTTGTGGGCTGATTTCCCTTGCAGTTTATAAACAAATTGTTGCTTACATCCCAATAACCTATGCTGCTGCTGTAATAAGAACCGATTGGGCCTTCGGCAAATCCTGAACTGTCCATGGAACCGCTGCCGACATTTTCAAATACGTTATTTTCAATTCTTAATTTTGCCCCCATTCTTGAGTTGATACCGGAACCTTCCACGTTTACATAATAGTTGTTGAAAATATGCCCTGTACCGCCTCTGTAACTAGGTAAACGTGATCTTACATTTGAGAAAATATTGTGGTGGAATGTTATTTTTCTATCGTAAATATCGCTATCCGATGAACCTACAAGGCTTGTTTTAAATGAATCGTGGAAATACGTCCAAGATACCGTTATATATTCACTTTCCCCTTTTACATCCAAAAGTCCGTCATACCAGTCTACATCACCACCTTCAATATCTCCCCGGGTATCAACTATTCCGTCGCCGTTACAATCTCCGAACACATTGTATAGTTCGCAGTGATCTATCCAGATGTTCTTGGAGTTTTCTATACCGATACAATCCATAGGTGCCAATGTGTGGTGAATTTTCATGTTACGCACGATAATATTTTTGGATTTGACAATATTAATTCCCACACCTTCCAGTTCACCACCGGTTCCAACACCAAGGAAAGTAATATTGCTTACCTCTTTTACTGCAATAACTTCTGAGCCTGTAATCTTTCGATTAAACTTTATTATAATAGGAGATGTATCATTGTTCTTTCTCCTGGTACTCAAAAGACTGTTTACCTGTGATAAACTTGTAGCTTCTACCACCGTACCGCCAGTTCCGCCGGTTGTTCCTCCGTTTAATGTTGCAAACCCCACTAGTGAAAACATATCATTGGCTTCTACCTTTGACGGCATGGAAGCAAATACAGTTAAAACCATTGACAGAATAGTCAAAAAAGATATATGCTTTAAAATTCTCTTTGTCATTGACATTCCTCCCGATATATTTTTCTGTTTTGTATTTTATCCTATTCATAAAAACTTGCTTAAGAGGCAAATAAGTTGATTGATATTTCACCTCCTGCTCATAAAATATATATTTTACTTAGAAAAATGTTGGAGAACTTAAATATTTCCGATAGAGAAAACTGAAATGGTTGATTTGTTGTAAATCATGTAAATCAATATATGGATAAGTGTGTAAATATTTATGATTAAAGGTGAGTAAGTATCATATAATGCATTTTTAAGTTTTGGCCATTACCCGTTTCTTGTTTTACACTTTCCCTCCGTTATAAAATTAATTAACGGCAATGTTATTTTTGTTAAAAAAGTGATTGCCAAATTTCACGCAATCACTTTAAATGCTACTGTAAAAAATAAGAATAAATAATTACTTTTTTTACTATTATATCACATGGCAGTTCAAATCACAACGAGAAATTCGAAATAATAAATCATTTAAGATCTTCAATTGTGCAGTATGATATAATACTTAAGTAGTACAAATGCTTATATAACTGTGTGTTTTACATTGGGTAAAGAATAAGTTCATGTGACATATATAAGAAAAGGAGTGAATGGTACTTATGAGATCCTTGATAGTATATTATTCTAGTTATAGCAATACCGAGAAAATAGCCAATATTTTCGCAAAGAAAATAAATGCTGACTTGGTTAATCTGAAAGAATCTAACGATGTTAAAATTGAAAATTATGATCTAATCGGTTTCGGGTCTGGAGTGTACAAGGAGAGTATGGCTCCGAAGCTTCTTGACTGTGCTGAGAAACTTGATTTAAAGGGGAAAAAGGTTTTCGTATTTTCGACAAGTGGACTGGGTATGAAGTTTTACAATAATAAATTGCGAAAAATTTTTAAGTCAAAAGGTGCAATATGTAAAGGCAGTTTCGCTTGTAAAGGGCATTATGAAAGCATAAGGAACAGCAAAAATAAGATGTTTGAGCTTTTTAGAAAGATTTCAGAGGGCCATCCGAATGATAGAGATATGCAAAGAGCAGAAAGGTTTATTGAGAATGTGATAAAGAAGATGTGATTATCACCGGATTAATGCATTCCTATATTTTTTATCGGTGAATTGCCGGATTGTAAATTCAATTCAGGTGTATGTTATATAAGGCATGTAATCCTTAACGATTAGATGCCTTTTTGCATAATGATTTTAAAATATACTCGGTTTATCGAGAGGTGTATTGAAAAGATCGACATTCAGCTTTCCTGTTGTGTCGAGTTCAGCCAAAAAGACATCTTCAATACTCGAAGCACCGAATTTTTTTATGTTTTCTTTTAGCCAGACCAGGTCAAGTTTTGCAAACTTTAGGTTATTGTATTGGATTTCACCGTCAATGATTAGAGGAAGAGTAATTCCTTCGTATTGTGTATTTAAATTTAAATCGGCGGGGGTAACAGGCCTGCTTTGAGATTTAGGTATTACCGAAAGGTTACCGTTAGGCTCTATCAGTGCAAATTCCACATCGGAGACCTTGGAATATCCTTGCAATCTTAATTGAGACAACAAGAATGGCAGGTTCATCCTGTTCCTTTTCAATGCGTTTCTATCTATCTTTCCGTTAACTATGACAATATCCGGTTTGGAGTCTATGTTATAAAATACCTTTTGAAGAGATAACCAGCCGATGACGATAGAAATAACAGCTATAGTGAATGTTCCTATAAATGCTTTGGAACTTACCTTGTACACCAGCGGTTCTGAAGCGACATTTGCCAATATCATCAGCGAAGCAAAATCGTAAGAAGTCAATTGGGAAATCGATTTTTTGCCGATAAGCCTTATACAGAACCATGAAAAAAGTGATACAATTATGCAACGAGCTATATAAACAAGGGCTTCCATTATTATAACCTCCCTATGGCAGCGGTATAATTTTTTTAAAGTTTATCCAAAGTCTTAAGGTTGATTGGGCCTGACAGATTGTTTCGGTATTGTCTTTTGCCTTTATGGCTCCTTGCATCCTTGCGAGATTATCTAAAAAGAGAGAATAGTCTTCTTCGGCATAGTTAAGTGCAAGAAAGTACTTTGTCTTATCCCAGCTTCTTCTTAATCTGTCGGCGGATTTTTCAGCTTCAGTCCAATTATTCTGCTGTGCGTATTGCATTATATTGTTCAATTCGTTTGTAATAGATTGTCCTGAATTGTTGAAGGAATTTTGGACTGAAAAGTATATTGTGAAAGTTAAAAGAATAATTCCCAACAGAGAGTATGTAACTGTCTTGTTACGCATTTTTCCTCCTTAATCGACCTAGCATTATTTTTAATTATTGACCCGGAGGAAAACAATTAATCATAAATTACAGAAAGAAATGAAGTTTATAAAAATGTTATAAATACTTAATAATTTATATATGATTATTACTTGCTCTTGAGTTTACAAAATATTATCATAATAATATAATAAAAATAAATACAGTTTTTTTGGAGATAATATGAATAAAGGGTTAAAGTTGTTTTTGAGATTGCTACTTGTTATTGGAGGCACAATATTAGGAGTTTTATTGTTTTTCAAATCAATTTTGTATATTGCTCCTTTTATCATAGCGTTTGCGTTATCATCTTTTATGGAGCCTCTTATTAAGTTTCTGATGAAAAGGGCTAAACTTAATAGAAAAGCTTCAGCGTTAATATCGCTGCTTCTGTTCATGCTTATGTTCAGTTTGTTATTGGCATTTCTCATATCCAGAGTTTATCAGGAAGCTCAGAGTTTATATGAATTAATGCCGGATTATACAACGAATATTTATAACAACATTAACGAGTATATCAGCAGGGCTTCCGAAATTTACTTGAAATTGCCCGATAAAGCAATTGAGAGTATTGAGGGAATGATTGCAAATTTGACGTCGAGTGTATCTGAAATGGGAAGTTCCTTTGCCAAAAGTCTTGTAAACACGGCTATTTCTATTCCTCAGGCAATTATTTTTGTGATAATCACGATATTGTCCACGTTTTTTATGGCTGCAGACAAGGATAAGATTTATGATTATATCAGGACCAACATTCCGGAAGAATGGGTAGATAAAGTTGTGAGCATAAAAGACGATATGTTTGCAGCATTGTTCGGTTATATAAGGGCTCAGCTTATTCTTATGAGTATTACCTTTGTTGAATTGAGTGTGGGGTTTGCCATTATTGGGGTTAGGCAAAACATACTTTTGGGTCTTTTGATAAGCATTATTGATGCACTGCCCATTCTCGGCACGGGAGGAGTTCTGATTCCTTGGGCAATATATAATTTTATAACCCGAGATATCAGAATGGGCATTTCACTTATAATACTTTACGGAGTGGTATTGGTGGTAAGGCAGCTGATTGAACCGAAAGTTCTAGGACAGCAAATCGGATTACATCCGTTGGCAACATTACTTTCCATGTATGTGGGATTGAGAGTGTTCGGTTATGCAGGAATGATAATAGGACCTATAACCCTTCTGCTTTTGAAAAATATAATTGGAGGGTTGTTCAAGAAGAAGTCCTTCAAGGAGTATGTTAGGGAATGTAAAGGAAATTGAGAAGGCTGTTATAGACAGTCTTTTTCTTATCAATAAAGTTTAATAAAGAGGAGTTGATTTCTTGAAAAGGATTGCAATTATTATGATATTTGTTATGCTTGCCACAGGCTGTAGCACAGTAGCAGTTCAATATGATAATAATTCTTCTATCAATCAAACTTTAAGTCCGGATTCTTTAGAATCTTCCGAGTTTAATTCTGACAATATGGAAATTATACGTGCTATAGGAAAATCAAATAAAGGACAGGTATTGATTGTTCCGGAAGAGGATGAAAAAATTGAACAATTGGGAGCTCCGTCCTGTTTAGGGGAGGAAACGGATTACTCCATTAATGGGAAATATAAAATATTATTTAAAGATTCTGAGGGTAATATAACCCAGATTTCTGAGTATGAAGGACAGATTATTGCGAAAGATACCGAAGCAATTGAACTTGAAAAACTTACTTTTAATGGCGTTGAACTGTTCCATTTTAAACCCATACCTAATCTTTGTCGTCCGGATATAGCATATTTATTTGGGGTAACTGAAGACAAGGAAGCTTTTCAATTTTCTTTTGAGTATGATGATAATACCTTTAGATGGGTATGCTCATCTCCAAATACAATACCCGAAATTATCGACAATATGCTTGTAATATCTTCATGGGAATGGGATAAAGGCAACTATAAGGAATTCTTTGTACCGGATGTTCAAAAAAGAACTATGAAGTTTGTTAAAAAGGAGTTTGAAGAATGATCGGAAGATTGTAAAGAAGCTTTCAACATGTAAAAATAATAAAATCTCAGGGACTATCTACGCCCCTTCGTTCTCTAAGCCTTTCACGACCATCGAAAGCACTAAGAAGACGGAAGGCTGTCATGGACAGCCTTCCGGTTGTTTCAGTTCCTTACCTAATTTTTTTATAGCTTTTTTTTCGATTCTGGAAACATAGGATCTTGAAATACCCAGCATCTTTGCGATTTCCCTCTGGGTTTTACTGGTGCCGTTCAAAAGTCCGTATCTGAGCTCTAAGACTACTTTCTCCCTGTTTTTGAGAACATCTTTCATTATATTGTATAAACGTTTGACCTGCATTTTAAGTTCAACTTCATCAACAACAGATTCCGCTTCGTTTCCGATTACATCAATCAGTGCAATTTCATTGCCTTCCCGGTCAACACCGATGGGATCCTGTAGGGAAACTTCGCTTTGAATCTTTTTGCTGGATCGGATGTGCATCAGAATTTCGTTTTCGATGCATCGGGCAGCATAGGTGGCAAGTCGGGTTCCTTTTTCATCGTTAAAGGTAGCAATAGCCTTTATAAGCCCTATTGTTCCGATGGATATAAGATCATCGGAATCACTTACGGTAGAGTTGTATTTTTTGACTATGTGGGCTACTAATCTTAAATTTCTTTCAATAAGGATATTTCTTGCTTCTTCACTACCTTCTTTTAACATTTTGAGATAATACTGTTCCTCCTCTGGACTTAGTGGTTGCGGAAAGGAGTTTACATTAGAAACATACCCGAAAAGAAAGAATATGTTTCTAATTGCTTCAAAAAGCACTGTGCAAGCTATAGAAAGCAAGGTAAGGCACCTCCGATAAATAGGCTATCGTTTAATTATATGAATTTTCGATTTTTTAGGTGCAAGTACAATATTTTTTTATTCAAAATTGCAAAAATTGGTCACAATTTTGGATTGATTTAGGTTTGATATGCCATTATTGACATTATAGCCACATTAATAAAATATAAAATTTGTTTAGAGCGGTTATATTAAAAGAGATAAAAAATATTGTGAGGAGATGTTAAAATGAAAATATTACGGATAGTTGTAATTACTGCTTTGTTGGTAAATCTTTTTGCTACTTTGTCTTTTGCAGATCCAACCGATTCAAAGCCGGAAACCGGGGTTAAGACTGAACAGAGAAAAGATGACAAGAATACGGATGAACACATTCATAAAGGGAAGTGCAAAAAGGGAAAATGTAATGAAGATTTTAAAGATCCGATAAGTTTTTTGAAGGAGAAAAAGGAAGATATTCAAAAACTTGAAAAGGAAGGTAAGATCTCAAAAGAGGAAGCCGAAAGAAAAATTAAAAAAATTGATTCAAAAATAAAAGAGATTGAGGAGTTTAACAAATTACCGCTTGAGCAAAAGAGGGAAAAGCTTATTGAAAAATTCAAAAAAGTAATGGCTGAGAAAGTAAAGGAAGGAAAGATAAGCCAAGAAAAAGCCGATGAGTTGATTAAAGAGTATACGAAGAAGATACAGGAATGGGACGGAAAGGGAATGCCTAAGTTTTATCATAAAGGACATGATAAGAAAGGCAGGTAAGTCCAAAAACGGTTTTTTGTTATATGGGCTTATATTAATAGTACCAGAACCTGGCTGAGAATATCTACAGCCGGGTTCTGTATTTTAATTTAAAGACCTTTATTTAGAATATCTCTGGCGATTTCTTCAAATATCGGAGCTGCGACAGCACCTCCGCTTTTTCCGTTTTCTATAAAGACTGCAACGGAATATTTGGGGTTTAGCCTCGGAAAGTATCCGGCAAACCAGGCATGGACAATTTTTTCACCGTTTATGTATTGGCCGGTTTCTGCACTGCCGGTTTTGGCTGCGGCACCGCCATATTCATCTAAGTTTGCTCTAATACCGGTACCGCTTATGGTTACTTTTTCCATAAGGTATTTTATTCTATCGCATATATCCTTTGAAATTATTCTTTCACCTTTGTCGGACCTTATAACTTTTAGTATGTTATCGGAAGAGTCAACGATGGAATCTACAATATTTATTTTGTTTTTAATTCCTCCATTGGCAATTGTTGCAACCATGTCGGCCACCTGTAGGGGGGTAGCGAGAATGTCCCCTTGACCTATGGATATATTGGCAATATCACCATGGGTAAAGAATTTTTTTGAATCAGGCAGCAGACCTGAAGATTCGTCAACGCCTTGTTCGTTTATTCCGGTGAAGTTTCCTAAGCCGAATTTTTTGGCTGTGTTGATGATATTGATATGTCCGGTGTTTATTCCAAGTTCGATAAAATACGGATTGCACGAAGAAGCAAAGGCATCTTCAAGACCGATAAAGCCATGACCGCCCTTTTCAAAGGAAGAACACTTGAAATCTTTATCTCCTAAAGTGATATAGCCCGGGCAATAGTAGTCCATATGGGGATTAATTCCGTTTTCAAGGGCACTGGCCAGTACAATAATCTTAAAGATTGAACCTAAGTTATAGGAGGCAACCGAACGGTTAAACAGTTCTTTATCGGGGCTGTCCAAATATTTCTCAATATTGTTGGGATCAAAATCCGGCTTGCTTACCATTGCCACGATGTCACCGGTTACTACATCTTCAATAACCACCGAACCTTTTAAACCGCTTTTTTCCAATACTCTTTCAGCTATTTTTTGTATATGATAGTCTATGGTAAGTTTGACATTCAATTGAGATGTCACTTCCGGCTCAATGATTCTATATCCTAATCCTGCCACGAGATTGTGTCTTGCATCGGTGACTACACCTATGCTGCTGTTGGAGCTAAGTTTTAGTGTGTCTTGAAAGTACTTTTCAATTCCGGTTTTACCGGTATTGTCCATATTGCTTATATAACCGATTACATGTTTTGCCACCGACTGACCGGTATACCTTTTAAGGGCGTGAATAAAGGAGATGCCCTGAGATTTTAATTCTTCCAAAGATTCTTTTTCATACTGGGTGCAGGATAAAACAATCGGATTTTTGTTAAATTCAATTTCCCTTTTTAGCTTCTTTTCATCAAGGTTGAGTATTTGTGCTATATTGGCAATATCGCTGTCTTTTCCCCTAAGGTGAAGGGGTTTAATCACAACATAAAGTTCCTCGGTTCTGTTTGTTAGAGGTATCATATTTCTGTCAAGTATGTTTCCGCGAGGGATATCAATGCCTTTTTCTGAAATTCTTTGAGAATTGGCCGATATGGAGAGCTTTTTACCGCTATATATTTGCAGATAAAATAATCTTATGCCGAGCAAGAAAATTAGAGATGTAAAGCATATAAGCAGTAAGCCTGTTCTTTTTAAATTCATTGGTATTCCCCCATAATTCTTCTTTTGCATAGTAAGATATGTACATTTCATTATTTGAAAGTATTTTTTAGCTTTGTTTTAAGTCGGATATATAATGAATTTTGCCACTAATATAGGATTTTATACAACTAGTTGGTGAAAGTATAGGAAGGAGGGGGAAAGAAACGGTGTCCCGTGCATTTCATGCTGCGGGACACCGACAAAGGTAAAGAGTTATTTTCTTCTAAGCATGGTATAGGGGTAAACCGTTTGCTTCATGGGCATATATACTATCATCTGCGGATGGGGTGCGGCATCGATGGGTTCACCGTCAATATTTTTCATAGAGTCGATGGTTTGTACGAAGAAATCCCCTTCAGGATTTACCACTTCAATTTCTTCGCCTAAAACCATTTTGTTTCGCTGTTCAATTTTGGCAATTCCCGTATTGGAATCGTATTCCAATACAACACCGATAAAATCGTAATCTCTGATGTAAGAGCTGGTGTGATATATTTGGGTATTGCTAGACGGCTTTTCAAAGTAAAAACCTGTTGTAAATTCTCGATGACTGGCTTTAGAAACCTCTTCAAGCCATTTGGGTTCAAACTTGTAGTTTTCACCCAATTCATAGTAGGCATCAATGGCCTGACGATATGCCTTTACAACAGTTGCAACATAATAGGCACTTTTCATGCGACCTTCAATTTTAAGACTTGAAACTCCGCTACTTATTATTTGTGGCAGATACTCAATCAAACACAAGTCTTTGGAATTGAAAATAAAAGTACCTCTTTCGTTTTCATATACCGGAAAGTATTCTCCCGGTCTTTTTTCCTCCACAAGATGATACTTCCAACGGCAAGGATGTGCACAATTGCCCCGGTTTGAATCACGACCGGCCATATAATTGCTCAGAAGGCACCTTCCGGAATAGGATATGCACATCGCACCGTGAATGAAAATTTCCAGCTCCAAATCGGAAGGAGTGTTTTTGCGAATTTCACTGATTTCCTTTAATGAAAGTTCCCTTGCCAATACAATTCTCTTTACACCATGGTCATACCAGAATTTAGCACTCATATAGTTGGTGTTGTTGGCCTGAGTGCTCAAGTGTATTTCCATATCCGGGGAGATTTCCTTTACCAAGGCAAATACCCCCGGGTCGGACAGAATTATGGCATCAACGCCGATTTGAGTAAGAAAGCGAATATATTCCGGCATAGCTGAAAAATCATCGTTATGGGGGATTATGTTCATGGTAACGTAAACTTTTTTGCCTCTGTTATGTGCAAAATCTACTCCTTCAACAAGGTCTTCCCTTGTGAAATTGTCGGCTTTTGCCCTAAGACCGAATTCCTCTCCGCCAAGGTATACCGCATCGGCACCGTATATAATTGCCATTTTCAATTTTTCAAGATTACCGGCCGGGGCCAGTAATTCAACCTTTTGCATGCTATCTCTCCTAACTTTTTTTATAACTGACAGCAACTCCGTCACCCATAGGAATAATACTTGTTTCCAAATTTTCCGAGTTGCACAATATATCAAGATAATTTCTCAACCGCTTTACAATTGTTTTCTTTCTTCTTACCACAAGTTCATCGGTGGCAATCATTCCTTTATATAGAATATTGTCGGAAATGAGCAGCCCGCCGGGTGAGAGAAGTCTTAGACATTCCGGCAGAAATTCAGGATACTGCCCTTTGGCAGCATCAAGAAAGATTAAGTCATACTGCTTGTTAAGGCATTGCAAAACTTCCATGGCATCTCCGGCAATAATATTTATTACATCTTCCAATCCGGCTTTTTTTATATTGCTTTTTGCCCGTTCGACCATCAACTCGTACCTTTCAATTGTATCTATTCTGCCTTCAGGCTGTAAAACTCCCGAAAGCAAAATGGAGGAGTAGCCTATGGCAGTTCCGATTTCAAGAATCCGTTTCGGTTTTTTGGTCATGCCGATTACTTGAAGAAACTTGGCTACCTCAGGATGGACTATGGGAACATGGTTTTCCTTTGCAAAGTCCTCCATTTCCTTAAGTATACCTTCATTTTTTTTAATGGTATTTCTTATATAATCATTAATATAATCATAGCAAATCATATCTATCCGTCCTTATAAATTTTGGGAACATCTTTTGTCCCGGTTATTTCAATGGAATGAAACCGAAGAAAAATTGTGAGGTAACGACCTCACAATTCTTATTTAGGGGCTTTCGAACGAAGTGAAAGCCTTAGAAACCGAAGGGACGTAGATAGCCCCTGAGATTTTATTCTTCTTCTTCGCTTTCCTCTTTGTTGTCGATATACTTTTTCTTAGCTGCCTCATGTTCGCTCAGAGTTTTGGAAAAGTAATGACTTCCATCACCTTTTGCAACAAAGTAATAGTATGGACTGCCTTCTTCCGGATACAGTGCTGCTTCAATGGATGCAAGGCCCGGACTGCATATCGGACCTGGAGGCAATCCTTCATAAAGATAAGTGTTATAGGGATCGTCTATTTTTGTGTCTGCCTCAGTGAGTTTCTCCTTTATTTTTCCCTCTCTCTTATATAGAATATACTGTATAGTTGCATCGGTCTGTAATTTTCTTAACGAAGGATCATTGCTCTTCAGCCTGTTGTGAAAAACGCTTGAAATAATCGGTTTCTCTTCGGGAAGAGTTGCTTCCTTCTCAATTATTGATGCCAAAGTGATTATTTGGTCAACAGTCATATTGAGTTCCTTGGCTCTGGCATAATAGTCGAGTTTAAACTTTGCATCAAAGTTGTCCAAAAACTTGGTTAGTATTTCCCTGTCGGTTGATTGGGGATCGAAAAAGTAAGTGTCGGGGAATAAATAGCCTTCCAATCTGAATTCCCTTTCCGGAATCTGGTCAATGAAATCGTAATCGAATTTCTCGGTATTCATTGATTTAATGAAAGATTCCTTGTCAATCAATTTCTTTTCGCTCAATGTATTCAATACCTGATCGAGGTAATAAGTTTCGGGTATTGTAACGTTTACACTGACCGGATTGCTCGACAGTACCCTCATTAGCTGATCATAGGTGAGATCCTTGCTGACAATATGCTTTCCCGACATATATGTGTTGTCATATCCGTTTATTTTGGACTGAATTATAAACAGGGAAGGCCATTTTATAATGCCGTTTTCCTCCAAAATCTTAGCTATGTCGGAAGTGCTTGAACCGCGAGGTATTGTAATTTCAATACCGTTAGCTTCGTCAACATATACTTCAAGATCTTCCTCGGCTTCACTTTCCTTTTTTAAAACATAGCTAAAGGACACAAAAAAGGTTACGGAAAAGATAATGGTATATACGAGAACAAATACCAAAAAACGCTGAAACGTAAACCTTTTCTTTCTTTTTTTTGGCTTTTTTCCATTGCTGTTGTTTGATTTCATTTAAATCACCATCTTTAACCTTTACGAGCTTTTGCTCTCTGTTCCGAATTGAGAATTTTCTTTCTGAGTCGGATATTTTTTGGTGTAACTTCAACAAGTTCATCATCTTCAATAAACTCCAAAGCTTGTTCCAAACTCATGATAACCGGGGGAGTGAGTCTTAATGCTTCATCGGAGCCGGAAGCCCTCATATTGGTAACATGCTTCTTTTTACACACGTTGACAACAATATCCTCCGATCTTGCATTTTCTCCCACTATCATACCCTCATACACAAGCGTACCCGGAGTTATAAAGAGGGTTCCTCTTTCCTGGGCGTTATACAAACCGTAGGTAACTGCCTCACCATCTTCCCAGGCAACCATTGAGCCTCTTGTTCTTCTTGCTATATCACCTTTGTAAGGCTCAAAACTGTGAAATACATGGTTCATTATACCATTTCCTTTGGTATCCGTCAAAAATTCCGATCTATAACCGATAAGTCCTCTTGCCGGAATTTTAAACTCAAGTCGCATATAACCTTGCTGTGCCGAGTGCATGTTTGTCATTTCGGCCTTTCTCATACCCAGTTTTTCCATGACCACACCCATAAATTCCTCAGGAACGTCTATGATGAGGTATTCTATGGGTTCATATTTTTCTCCGTCCACTTCCTTGTAAATAACAGTCGGTTTTGATACTTGGAATTCATAACCTTGTCTTCTCATTGTTTCAATGAGTATTGAAAGATGAAGTTCACCTCTTCCCGATACCACAAAGGAATCCGGTGAATCGGTTTCTTCAACCCTTAAGCTGACATTTGTCTCCAGTTCTTTAAACAGTCTGCCCCTTAAATGCCTGGAAGTGACATAGGTGCCTTCACGACCGGCAAAAGGACTGTTGTTTACACTGAAAGTCATTGACATGGTAGGTTCGTCGATGTCGATAAACGGCAGCGGATCGGGAGATTCAACATCGCATACCGTTTCTCCTATTGTAATATTACTAACTCCCGCTATTGCTATGATGTCACCTACCGAACATTTAACGGCCTCTGTTCTCTTTAATCCGTTAAAGCTGTAAAGCTTGCTAATTTTAACATTCTGAAGGCTCCCGTCTTTTTTACATATAACAGCCTGCTGACCTGCTTGAATTGTACCCCTTTCAATTCTTCCTATTGCAATTCTTCCCACATAATCGTCATAATCTATACTTGACACAAGAAACTGAAGAGGTTCATCGGCAGAACCTTTGGGAGCCGGGATGTGTTCAATTATAGTTTCAAATAGCGGAACAAGGTTTTTGGGTTCATCTTTTAAATCCAAAACGGCATATCCTTCCCTGGATGAAGCATATACCACCGGAAATTCCAATTGATGATCATCGGCTCCAAGCTCGATGAATAAATCCAATACCTCGTCCAAAACTTCCTGGGGTCTTGCATCGGTCCTATCGATTTTGTTTATTACCACAATGGGTTTTAGGTTCAACTGCAATGCTTTTCTTAACACAAATCTTGTTTGGGGCATTGTTCCCTCAAAGGAATCTACCAACAGCAAAACACCGTCAACCATATTCAATACACGTTCAACTTCGCCTCCGAAGTCCGCATGCCCCGGTGTATCCACGATATTGATTTTTATATCTTTATATATTACAGCAGTGTTTTTGGAAAGAATGGTTATACCTCTTTCTCTTTCCAAGTCATTGGAGTCCATAACTCTTTCCGATACCTGCTCGTTTTCCCTAAAGATACCGCTTTGCTTAAGCAATCCGTCTACCAAAGTGGTTTTTCCATGGTCAACATGGGCGATTATTGCAACATTTCTTATATTTATTTTGTTTGCTTCCAAATTACTCACAAAAATCTCCTTCATCTCAATGTTGTTAATAGCTTGCGTAACTTGCAACTATTCCAAAATACTATTGTAAAGTATTGTTTTATATATTGTCAATTAAATGTTATAATAGTTTTTTGAATTAGGAATAATATACAATCGGATTATTTTAAATAAGAAAGTAAAAAAATTTGTTGATTAAAATATGACTATGTGTTATACTACTAAACGAAAATACGCACGCAGTATGATTTGTGGAAGGTTGCCGGTGACGGTTCTCCACTAAAAATGATTACTGCGGAGGTATAAAACATTTGGAGGTGTAATTAAATGTCAGTAATTTCAATGAAACAATTGTTGGAAGCCGGTGTTCACTTCGGGCACCAAACAAGAAGATGGAATCCTAAAATGGCCGAGTATATTTTCACAGAAAGAAACGGTATCTATATCATAGACCTGCAGAAAACTGTGAAAAAAGTTGAAGAAGCTTATTACTTCATCAGAGAAGTGGCTATGAGCGGTCAGGAAGTTTTGTTTGTGGGAACAAAGAAACAAGCTCAGGATTCAATCAAGGAAGAAGCTGAAAGATGCGATCAGTACTATGTAAATGCAAGATGGTTGGGTGGAATGTTAACCAACTTCAAAACCATCAAGACAAGAATAAACAGGCTTAAAGAGCTTGAGAGAATGGAAGCCGAAGGAATATTCGATGTATTGCCCAAGAAAGAAGTAATAAAATTAAAAGGTGAAATGGAAAAACTTGAGAAATATCTTGGCGGTATAAAGAATATGAAAGGACTTCCGGGAGCATTATTCATAGTAGACCCGAGAAAAGAAAGAAATGCAATATTGGAAGCTAGAAAATTGGGTATTCCGGTTGTAGCTATTGTTGATACAAACTGTGATCCCGATGAAGTGGATTATGTAATTCCCGGTAATGATGATGCTATCAGAGCCGTGAAATTGATAGCTGCAAAAATTGCTGATGCAATTATAGAAGGAAGACAGGGAGAACAGCTTTCCGTATCCGGTGAACCGGAAGTACAGGTTCAGGAGGCTGAAGCTGTAGAGGAAGTTTCTGTTGAGGCGTAAGATATAAATGTCCTGCCTTCAGTCTTAACGGATATGAAGGCGGGTTTTTTAATGAAATGCCGGAAATATTACTAAAATAATGCAATTTTTATGAATAATTTTCTTCAATTTAATAGATTAATATTAATATAAAATAATTCGGTTTGGAGGAATACATATGGTTACAGCAGAAATGGTAAAGCAGCTCCGCGAAAGTACCGGGGCAGGTATGATGGATTGTAAGAAAGCCCTTACTGAGGCAAATGGCGATATGACTAAAGCGGCTGAAATATTAAGAGAAAAGGGAATTGCGAAAGCAGTTAAAAAAGCTGGAAGAATTGCTGCAGAAGGTATTGTTGATTCATATATTCACGGTGACGGTAGAATAGGAGTTTTGGTGGAAGTTAATACTGAAACGGATTTTGCTGCAAAGAACGAAGAATTTAAAGCATTTGTTAAAGATGTGGCAATGCAGATTGCTGCAGCAAGACCCGAATATGTTAGAAGAGAAGAAGTACCTGCCGAAGTGGTGGAAAAGGAAAAAGAAATACTAAGGGCTCAGGCATTGAATGAAGGAAAGCCTGAAAAAATTGTCGATAAAATGGTAGAGGGCAGGATAGATAAGTTTTATAAAGAAATTTGTTTGTTGGAACAACCGTTTATTAAAGATCCCGATAAAACAGTACAGCAACTTTTGACCGAAAAGATTGCGACAATTGGTGAAAATATTACCATTAGAAGATTTGTGAGATTTGAAAAAGGTGAAGGTATCGAGAAGAAAGAAGAAAACTTTGCTGATGAAGTGATGAAACAAATCGGACAGTAATTAATAAAAATCAAAAAAGGAACATATAATTTGGATTATATGTTCCTTTTTTAGGGATAATGGAAAAAAATTCAATTCCTTTAAAAGCTATTTTTACAAGTTTTAAGTACAAACCCCTCTTCATTGAAAGGAGAAATTGTTATGTCGGAAATAAAGTATAAAAGAATTATGTTAAAAATAAGTGGAGAGGCACTTGCTGGGGAACAGAAGCATGGACTTAATACCGAAACGGTTAATATAATATCGGATAAAATTAAAGAACTTCATGATTTGGGTGTTGAGATAGCTATAGTTGTAGGAGGGGGGAATTTTTGGAGAGGTAGAAGCGGTAAGGGAATGGATCGTACCACAGCCGATCATATGGGCATGCTTGCTACTGTTATAAATGCTTTGGGACTCCAAGATTCCTTGGAATACAGGGGTATTCCCACACGAGTACAAACTGCGATAGAAATGAGACAAATTGCCGAACCTTACATAAGGAGAAAGGCAGTAAGACATTTGGAAAAGGGAAGGATTGTTATATTTGCCTGCGGAACGGGAAATCCTTATTTTTCTACCGATACTACTGCTGCACTGAGAGCTGCGGAAATAGATGCGGAAGTTATTCTGCTTGCAAAAAAGGTTGACGGTGTTTATGATAGTGATCCTTATTTAAATCCTAATGCTGTTAAATTCGATAAACTCTCCTTTTTGGATGTGCTCAATAAAGAACTTGGCGTTATGGATTCAACGGCTGCATCTCTATGTAAGGATAACAATATACCCATTATCGTATTTGGCTTAGACAACCCGGATAATATTATTAGGATTGTTAAGGGAGAAAATATCGGTACATCAATTAGGTAATGGAGTATATTATAATTTTGGTTTATCTGATTTTTGAACAATCAATCGAAAAAAAATAATTATCAATCTAACCATAGAGGAGGAGTAATATGTCAAGGGAAGAGTACAAAGCTATTGAAGAGAAAATGAAAAAGACCATTAAGGTGTTGAAGGATGAATTGGTGGGAGTAAGGGCAGGCCGTGCCAATCCTGCTATCTTGGATAAGTTGACGGTTGACTATTACGGTACACCTACGCCAATTAACCAAATTGCAAGCATATCGGTACCGGAAGCAAGAGTGATATTAATACAGCCATGGGAAGCAAAAATGGTTAAGGAAATTGAAAAGGAAATTCAGAAATCCGATATAGGTATAAATCCCAACAGCGATGGAAAGGTTATAAGATTGATATTCCCGATGTTGACTGAGGAAAGAAGAAAAGAACTGACAAAAGTGGTTAAGAAGTACGGTGAAGATGCAAAGGTTGCAATAAGAGCAATACGAAGAGATGCTATGGAACAGATGAAGACACTTAAGAAGAACGGAGAATTGACTGAGGATGATCTTAAGACAGCCGAGAAGGACATTCAAAATATGACCGATAAATATGTTGCGGAAATAGATAAGATTATCGAATTGAAAGAGGCTGAAATTCTCGAGGTATAGTATGAGAATAACGGATGTAATAGGTATGACCTTGAAAGATGCAAGAAGCTTTCTTGACAGTAACGGTATAAAGGATTACTGTATCAGGGTTACAGCGTCTCCAAGACTTAAAGGCGATGAATTTGACGATGGTTTTAGAGTTGCAGGAATAAGGGACCACGGCATTAATGGATATGAAATAATAATTTGCAAGCCCCTCTAAAAAGGAGGGGTTTTGCTTTAGCCTAGCGTGTGGTGAAAAAATTTGTTTAGGCTTTATTGTTTTACACGAAGTTGGATTTATTGCCGATACCGGTTGCTATTGCGAAAGTTCCTGTATTATAATATTATAATAGTGTTCAAATTCGATCTCTATTGATGACTTCTTTAAGTTGTCCCATGGAGTGAGGGAGGTTAGGATGTCTTTCTTTAACAAGTTGTTTGGGAGATTTAAGAAAAATTCGGTTGGCAAAAATAATTTCGAAATTGACTATAACAATCTACCGGTTCATATTGCCATAATATTGGACGGAAACGGACGATGGGCAAAAAAAAGGGGATTGCCCAGAACAGCCGGTCACCGGGAAGGTTCGAATAATTTAGATAAGATTGCTCATTTTTGCGGTGAAATTGGAATTAAATATTTGACTGTATATGCTTTTTCAACCGAGAACTGGAAAAGACCCCAAAGTGAAGTTAATGCTTTAATGGAACTTTTATTGGACTATTTGAAAAATGCTGAAAGCCATATTGCCGGAAGAAGTGTCAGAATCAGGGTTATAGGAGATACAAGTGCTTTAAGCAAGGAAATTCAGGAGCAAATTGTACGAGTTACAAAATTGACTGAAAACAATACGGGACTGACTTTAAATATTGCTATAAATTATGGTGGAAAGAACGAAATTGTTCATGCCGTTAAGGAAATTGCCAAGGACGTTGTACAAGGAAAAATTAAGTATGACAGCATTGATGAAGCCATGATATCAAACCGATTGTACACAAAGGGTATTCCTGATCCGGATCTTTTGATTCGACCCGGGGGAGAGAAGAGAATCAGCAATTTTCTTATTTGGCAGTCGGCCTATACTGAATTTTGGTATACAGATGTACTATGGCCGGATTTTAAAAAGGAGCATATTATTGAAGCAATAAAGGAATACCAATCAAGAAATCGCAGGTTTGGAGGAATATAAATTGAAAACTAGAATTGCCAGCGGTGTAGCGGGAGCAATATTGTTGTTTATTGTTGTATGGTCCGGTAAATTTGTGCTCGGCTTTTTTGTTTTGTTACTTTCCATATTGGGATTGAGAGAGTTTTACTTAGCGGTATCGAATGCCGGATATAAACCTATAAAGTTTATAGGTTATATAGCTTCCCTTTATATGTTTTTAATTTGCTCTAGAGATACGCTAAAGAGTATTGGTATTGATGTGGGATTTTTATATTCTTACAGGTCGGGATTTTTATCAGTATTTTCTGTGCTGCTGGTTTTATTTTGTTATATAATATTCTTAAATAACAAATATAATATATTTGATATATCCATTACTGTTTTTGGAGTTTTTTACATAGTTTTCTTGTTTTCCTTTGTGATACTAATCAGGAATATGAGTAATGGGTTTTATTACGTCTGGCTTATTTTCATAGGTGCCTTTGCCACAGATACTTTTGCCTACTTTTCGGGATATTTGTTCGGGAAGCACAAACTCTTGCCTGAAATTAGCCCTAAAAAGACAGTGGAAGGTTCAATTGGAGGAATAGTCGGATGTGCTTTTGTTATGGGTTGTTATGCACTTTATTTGGATTACATTGAGCTTGACAGCTTAATGTCAATGCCTCACTTCATAGTTTTGGGATTGATATGCGGTGTAATATCCCAGATTGGAGATTGGGCTGCTTCGGCCATTAAAAGGTATGTTAAGATTAAAGATTACGGCAAAATAATGCCGGGCCATGGTGGAGTTTTAGACAGATTTGACAGCATATTGTTTACCGCTCCTGTGGTTTATTTTTACTTAACGGGTTTGCTGTCTTAGTGTTTAATATAAAATAAAATCCGGATTATTAATTTTTTTTAAAGGTATGGGATATATATTTAACATAATTCACTTCAAGGGAATTAATTATGTTAACAGCACCGGAAAATGATGCTTTACTTAACTTAAGGAGAGAATTAAATGACAAAATCAATTTCCATATTGGGTTCAACAGGTTCGATTGGCGTTCAATCGCTTGATGTGGCAAGAAATCTTGGAATAAGGGTGGCCGGACTTGCCGCCAATACAAGTATAGATAAATTGGAAGCCCAGGCAAGAGAGTTTTTGCCTGAGGTGGTTGCAGTTGGAGATGAAAAATTAGCGAAAGTTCTGGCTCATAGATTGGAAGATCTTAATATTGAAGTGATTGGTGGAATTGAAGGATTTAAAATAGTTGCAGCCATTGAGTCAGTCGATACGGTAGTGACTTCCATTGTGGGTATTGCGGGTTTAATACCGACTTTGGAGGCTATTAGAAACAAAAAGAATATTGCCCTTGCCAATAAGGAGACACTCGTGACGGCAGGAGCAATAGTAATGGATGAGGCATTGAAGTCAGGAGTTAAAATTCTTCCGGTAGACAGCGAACATTCTGCTATATTTCAAAGTTTAATGGGTAATAATATAGAAGACGTATCGAAAATAATTTTGACTGCCTCAGGAGGACCCTTTAGAGGAAAGACTTTCAAGGAACTTGAAAGTGTTACTTTGGCAGAGGCTTTAAAACATCCGAACTGGAGTATGGGAAGCAAGATAACGATAGATTCTGCGACACTTATGAACAAAGGGTTGGAGGTAATAGAGGCCAAATGGCTGTTTGGACTTGATATAGATAGGATAAAGGTTATTGTGCATCCTCAGAGCATAATTCATTCCATGGTTGAGTATATTGACGGTTCTGTTATAGCACAGCTCGGATCGCCCGATATGCGGCTTCCTATACAGTTTGCCCTTACCTATCCCGATAGAAAGTTTAACAACTTTTCTAAATTGGATCTGTTGAAATGCGGCACTCTGACCTTTGAAGAACCGGATATGAAGACTTTTCCCTGTTTGAATTTAGCTTTTGAGGCATTGAAAACAGGTGCAACCATGCCGGCGGTGATGAATGCAGCCAATGAGGAGGCAGTAGGCCTGCTGTTGAAGGAAAGAATAAAATTCATCGATATACCTAAAGTGATTGAAAAAGTGATGACAAAGCATGATATTATAAATACCCCAACTATAGAAGATATACTTGATGTGGATTTATGGGCAAGAAAAATGGTTAATGAAATATATGTATAGGATTTTTTTAGTATAATTTTTGAATTGGAAATAGTAAAATTAAAATAGGTTAATTTACAGCTGTAATTTATGAAATTTGCTTTGAAACAGGGTAAAAGTGCCTTAATAAGCTTAAAACAAGTTTGAAGACTTATTACTTAAGAAAACCGTATAGTTTTTAAATTCAACAAACAGTGCATTTTTACATTTTAATACGTTTACAAAACTTGAGGCATATATGTTGGGCAAAAGTCTTATTGGGGAACGGTATAAAGCAAATTGGGAGGTTTTCTATGAACATAATAATGATAATATTGGCCTTTAACTTTATTCTAATCGTACATGAACTGGGACACTTTATTGTTGCTAAGATTTCCAAGATAAAGGTTGATGAATTTTCACTTTTTGTTGGACCGAAATTGTTTAGTTTTACCAAAGGTGAAACCACTTACTCACTGAGGCTTTTTCCCGTTCTTGCCTATGTAAAAATGGAAGGTGAGGATGAGGAATCGGATAGCGAAAATGCCTTCAGTAAAAAGCCTGTATGGGTAAGGGCTGCGGTAATTGCGGCAGGCCCCCTGGCGAATATTGTTTCGGCAATAGTTATACTGACTGTATTTTTTTCTATTAGCGGATTTCAGACAACGGATATCGGCAGATTGAAAGATGATTCACCAGCCATGAAAGCAGGGTTGCAAGTTGGGGATAAAATTTTGGAATATGACGGAAATAAAATCTACCAGTCTTTGGATTTGTATCAATTTGTGTATATATCCAAAGGGAAACCGGCAGTTGTAAAAATAAAGAGGGGTAATGAGGTTCTGGAAAAGTATATTGAGCCCGAGGTTATACCGGCAGCAAAGAAGTATATGCTTGAATTTTCCTTCAATACCGAAAGTGCCGATTCAAATGTTGTTGTGGCTGTCAACAAAGGTGGAGTTGCCGATAGGGCAGGAATAAAAAAGGGAGACAGAGTGGTAGGAATCAATGGGGTAACGGTAAACGATTACAATGAGATGAGGGCTTCTTTGCAGGCAAACGGAAAGAATCCCGTGATGGTTACTGTTGAAAGGGATGGAGAACTCCTTGACTTTAACGTGACTCCCGTGGAAGTGATGGAGATGGAGCAATATGATATAGGCTTTTATTTCGGATATTCCAAAGGAAATACTTTGGCAGCCCTTAAGCAAAGTGTTGTTTTTGCTTACAGTAATGTGAGACTTGTGCCTTATTCACTGGCATGGTTATTTACCGGAAAAACTTCCATTGCAGAAATGGTTGGCCCTGTTGGAATAGTAAGCACTATGAATGATGCTGTCAAAACTACCGCCAGTACCTTGGAGGCTATCCTGACCATATTGTATATGACCGGGTATATAAGCATTGTTGTTGGGGCGACAAACTTGGTACCGTTTCCGGCTCTTGACGGAAGCAAACTTGTAATACTTTTGGTGGAAGCTATCAGAAGAAAACCTCTTCCCATCGAAAAAGAAGCAATAATTTCCACCATTGGATTGTTTATATTGATAGGACTTTCCATATTTATATCTTTTAAAGATATTGCCAATATTTTAGGATTTCAGTTTTAGGGTATAATGTAAAGTGAGGGACTTGGAAGGAATTAACCATGAATGAGAATTACATTGAAAGAAAGAAGACAAAAAAAATACGTGTTGGGGACATTTTCATAGGGGGAGATTCTCCCATTACCGTTCAATCAATGACAAATACCGATACCAGGGATGTGGAAGCTACAGTAAGTCAGATTAAGAGGCTAGAAGAGGCAGGATGCGATATCGTAAGAGTTGCAGTGCCCGACCTTCAGGCTGCTGAGGCTATCAAGCACATTAAGAAAGCCATTAAGATTCCCTTGGTGGCGGATATCCATTTTGATTATCGCCTTGCTTTAGAGAGTATGAAAAGCGGAGCCGACAAGATAAGGCTCAATCCGGGAAACATCGGAGACAGGGCTAGAGTGGAAGCAGTGGTTAAGGTGGCAAAAGAGAGGCAAATTCCCATTAGGATAGGTGTAAATTCCGGTTCCCTCGAGAAAGAGGTAATGGCAAAGCATGGCGGTGTTACACCGGAAGCCATGGTGGAGAGTGCATTAGGCCATGCAAGGATACTGGAAGAACTGGATTTTAGTGATATAGTTTTTTCTTTAAAGGCTTCAAGTGTTGCCATGACCATTGCAGCATACCGCAGGATGGCAGAAAGAAGTGACTACCCGCTTCATATAGGCGTTACCGAGGCAGGTACTGTCTATCGCGGAACCGTGAAATCGGCTGTAGGGCTAGGATGTCTTTTGGCAGAAGGTCTAGGGGACACTATAAGAGTATCCTTGACCGGGGACCCTGTTGAAGAGATTAGAGCTGGAAAGGAGATCTTGAAAGCATTGGGGCTTGGAAAAGGCGGAGTTGAGTTTATATCGTGTCCTACCTGCGGAAGATGCCAGGTGGATTTGATTAATATAGCCGGTCAAATTGAAGAGAAGCTTTCAATGATTGACAAAGACATTAAAGTTGCGGTTATGGGGTGTGCGGTAAACGGCCCGGGAGAGGCAAGGGAAGCGGATATTGGGATTGCCGGGGGGAAGGGCGAGGTACTTCTCTTTAAAAAAGGTGAAATTATAAGAAAAATTCCCCAGGAGAGAGCAGTGGAAGAGTTCTTGGAGGAGATATACAAATTGTAAGTCCCAGGGTAAATATTTTTGATATGGGTGCAATAAAAATTTTACTGAATTTTATAATATTTATTTTAATAAAAATTAATAAAATATTGATAATTACAAATAATAGTGTTATAATTACTTGTGGATTAGTGTTTATAGGAACTGATTGACAAAGAGTGGGTTGAACCCACTCTTTCGTATTATTGATTTACCGTTGCGAATGCTTTAAACGCAGAAGAAGCTTGATTTGAAGGCGGTTCCTTTAACATAATGATGGAGGATGTTTATGGTCAAAAAGAAGATTGAAGACATTGTTGCGGAAATTGCAGGTCCTATAGCGGAGAGACATTCTTTTGAACTCGTGGATGTTGAATTTATAAAAGAGGGGGCCAACTGGTATCTCCGAATTTACATAGATAAACCAGGTGGTATAACAATTGACGACTGTCAAATTGTAAGTGAGGAAATAAGTGATATTCTGGATCAAAAAGATCCTATAGAGCAAAGTTATTTTTTGGAAGTTTCCTCGCCGGGTTTGGATAGACCTCTAAAGAAGGACTCTGATTTCGAAAGGTTTAAAGGAGAGCTTGTGGAAGTTAAAGTTTATAAACCTATAGACGGCAGAAAAGTTTTTGAGGGAGAATTGGTTGGACTTGTTGATGATAAGATTGTTATTGAAATAGATAACAGGAACGTTGAGTTTCAGAAAGACCAAGTGGCTGTGGTTAGAAGAGTTATTAAATTTTAAGTAATACGGGGTAAAAAATTTGAAATCAGAAAACAGAATAGGAGGTTCTTAAATGAGTTCAGATTTAATCCATGCACTGGAACAATTGGAAAAAGAAAAGGGAATTAATAAAGATGTTATTATTGAGGCGATAGAGGCGGCTCTTATTTCTGCATATAAGAGAAATTTCGGTACTTCTCAGAACGTTCGTGTGTCTGTTGATCGTCAAACGGGAGAATTTAAGGTGTATGCTTTAAAAAGGGTTACGAGCAACCCGCAAAATGAGTTTATGGATATATCTATTGAAAATGCCAAAAAGATAGATCCTGAACTTGATGAGAATGATATGGCCGAGGTGGAGGTTACACCTAAAAAGTTCGGAAGAATAGCTGCACAGACAGCAAAACAGGTTGTTGTGCAGAGACTTAGGGAAGCCGAAAGAGGAATTATTTTTGACGAGTTTTCCAATAAAGAGGCTGAAATAGTTACGGGTATTGTACAAAGGACTGAAAAGAAGAATGTAATTATTGATCTTGGCAAGACAGAAGCAATTTTAGCACCTTCTGAACAAATAGCCGGAGAGGAATACAATTTTAATGACAGGATTAAGGTATATGTAATTGAAGTGAAAAGAACTACAAAGGGGCCGCAAATTTTGGTTTCAAGGACTCATCCGGGATTGGTGAAAAGGCTTTTTGAACTGGAAGTTCCTGAAATTCATGAAGGTATTGTTGAGATAAAAAGTATATCCAGAGAACCGGGATCAAGGACAAAAATTGCCGTATATTCTAAAGATGAGAATGTGGACCCGGTTGGTGCATGTGTCGGACAAAAGGGAACAAGGGTTCAGGCTATTGTTGACGAGCTTAGAGGTGAGAAAATAGACATAATTAAATGGAGCAGCGATCCCAAGGAGTATATATCAAGCAGCTTGAGTCCGGCTAAAGTTGTTCATGTTGAGATTAATGAGGAAGAGAAAAGTGCGAAAGTTACCGTACCGGATTTTCAGTTGTCGCTGGCAATAGGCAAGGAAGGACAAAATGCAAGATTGGCGGCAAAGCTTACAGGTTGGAAAATTGATATTAAGAGTGAGTCACAGCTCAGGGCTACTATTGAGCAGCAGCTTCTCAATTACGACGGCAGTTTTCAGCCGCTGTTTATTGAAGAAGAACAGAATGAGGATAATTTGGATCTTGACCCGGATAATAGCGAAGAATAAATTTCATAATATAAGATTAAATGAAATATAGATTTTTGCCGTTAAGTAAAATAAATTTTCAGGATTTATTCAAGACGTTAATTCTTGCAACTGAGGGATGTGATTGAGATTGAAGCAAAAAAAGGTGCCTATGCGAATGTGCCTTGGATGTCAAGAAATGAAGCCTAAAAAGGAGCTAATTCGGGTAGTTAAAAATAAAGAGAATGAAATATCCGTTGATTTTACCGGTAAGAAAGCAGGACGAGGGGCATATATTTGTAAGAATATAGAATGCTTCCGAAAAGCTAAAAAGGCTAAACGTTTTGAAAAAGCCTTTGAAGCTTCAATAAGCGAGGAGGTATATCAAACCCTCGAAAGCGAATTGGAGGAAGGAAATGACGGATAAAATATACTCTTTTCTTGGATTGGCAACAAAGGCAGGAAAGATTGTCACAGGTGATGAAACCTGTGAGATAGCTATAAAGAAATCTTCAGCCAGTTTGGTTATTGTGGCTGAAGATGCCTCGGATAATACCAAAAAGAAATTTACAGATGCCTGTAATTTTAGGAATATAGAAATAAGGATATTCGGACGAAAAGATTTACTGGGTAAGTTTACCGGTAAAAATATAAGGTCGGTGGTTGCAATATTGGATAAAGGTTTTTCAAAACGATTGATGGAAATGATTGATTCAAGTGCCAACAATGGACGCGGGGGTGAAAATATTGGGAAAAATTAGAGTATATGAACTCGCTAAGGAAATGAATACAACCAGTAAAAGGCTAATGGAGAAATTGGCTGAAATAAATATTATCGTGAAAAATCATATGAGTTTGCTTGAAGAACACGAACTTGAAGCACTGTATGATCATATAGGCGTTATAAAGCATAAGGAAGAAAATGAGGAAAAGAAGACATTACAGCCTCTTTACACCAACGAGAGCAATAAGGAAGCTAGAAAGGATGCAAAAAAAGCACCAAGAATAATTAGAACTACTGAAATAATATTGGATTCTGACAATGAGGTGAATAATACAAAAACTGACCAAAATAAAGATTCGGTAAAGAAAGGTGACAACCAAAATCATTCGAAAAAGAAGAGAAATGATTTCGTTAAGGTGGCACCTTCAAACTCAGGGCTAAGACCTGGATTTGTTAGAGAAACAAAGCCTGAATTTATGAGGGCAATAGAGGTCGAAAAGAAGCAGGAGGTTACGAAAATAGTAGATTCACATGAAAAGAGCGGTACTCATAAAGAAGTATCCAAGGATATTCATAAAGAAGCTGTTGCCGGACAGAAGCAAGAACCGAGTATATCGAGTGTCGGCAGTGGGGAAGCTAAAGTATCCGGTACAAATGTCGACAATAAGTCTAAGTCAGAATCAAAGGGATTAGAAGCAAAAGGTAATGAGAATGAACTCAAGCAAGCATCCGGCATGAATAAAGAGGATGTTAAGATGGAAAGCATTACAGAAGCAAAAACCTTTGACAAATCGGTTCAGGAAAATAGGGCAAACGACACTAAAGATGACAAGGGCAATAATGTCAAAAGCTCTAAAAACAATCAACATAAGAGCGTTGACAATCGTAATATGGCAGAGGCTAAGACGGGAAATAACCGTAATGTAAGCAGTGATAGACAGGAGCAAAATCAAAACAAGCAGGTTCATGGAGGTAAACCGCTTAATGAAGGTGACAAGAGTTTATCGCCCAATAAACCGGCAGGTCAGTACAATAAATCGAATTTGAATTCCAAGTCTTTGGATATTCCAAGGGTTGACCCTGCTGCAAAAAAAGATGAGGCAGCTTCCCAGAGAAGTGAAAGTAGAAGAGAGTTTGCCATAAAAGATATGGATAAGGATACAAAGAGAGAGTTCAAAAAGGAATTTTCAAAAGCAAATATAGTAAAAGGCGGAAATGCAAAGAACCATAAAAATACAAAGAAAATCAAAAATGTATTTTCCGGTAAGAAAGAGGTATCCCAGATATTGTCTGACGATTCAATTTTGCAGGAGCTTTATGATGATGATGTTAAGAAAGCTAAAAAGCCAAAGAAGGAAGTTAAGAAGGAGGAAAAATATATTCCGCCTAAAGCAGTTCTTACTTCAATAAAAATACCTGAAACATTGACTGTTAAAGAGCTGGCAGAATCTTTGAAAAAAACTGCGTCAGAAGTTATAAAGAAATTGATGGCATTAGGAGTGCTGGCTACATTAAATCAGGAAATCGATTTTGATACAGCTGCAATAGTGGCCGATGAATTTGGGGTAAAAGCTGAAAAAGAAGTAGTAATAAATGAAGAAGATATATTATTTGACGATAGTGAGGAAGATGATGAATCTCAATTGGAGCCTAGACCGCCGGTTGTTGTGGTAATGGGACATGTTGACCACGGTAAGACTTCGCTGCTTGATGCCATTAAGTCAACTCATGTGACAGAGAGTGAAGCAGGCGGTATAACCCAGCACATAGGGGCTTACATGGTTAAGATTAATAATAGGAATATCACATTCCTTGATACCCCGGGGCATGAAGCTTTCACTGCAATGAGAGCGAGGGGTGCCCAGGTTACCGATATTGCTATTCTGGTTGTTGCTGCTGATGATGGTGTAATGCCTCAGACAATTGAAGCAATAAACCATGCAAAAGCTGCCAACGTTACAATAATTGTTGCTATAAACAAGATAGACAAACCGGGTGCCAACCCTGAAAGAGTTAAGCAGGAACTTACAGAGCATGGCCTTATTCCGGAAGAATGGGGCGGTGACACAATTTTTGTCGAAGTTTCGGCAAAGCAGAAAATTAATATTGACGGCCTTTTGGAAATGGTTCTGTTGGCGGCAGACATGCTTGAACTTAAGGCAAATCCGAACAGACAAGCAAAAGGTACTGTCATAGAAGCCAAGCTTGACAAGGATAAGGGACCTACTGCGACGATACTTGTCCAAAGGGGAACGCTGCACATTGGAGATTCCATTGTAACGGGAACTATTGTCGGTAGAATAAGAGCCATGGTGGATGAGAAGGGTCAAAGACTGAAAAAAGCAGGCCCATCTACTCCGGTAGAGATTTTAGGGTTGCCTGAAGTTCCGGAAGCTGGGGAAATCTTCTATGCTATTACTGACGAGAAAATAGCAAAACAATTGGTTGAGAAGAGAAAACTCAAGCAGAGGGAACAGGCTTTGAAATCTACTGCAAAAGTATCGTTGGATGATTTGTTCAATCAAATTAAAGAAGGTAAGGTAAAAGAGCTTAACATAATTGTTAAGGCTGACGTACAAGGTTCCGTTGAAGCGGTTAAACAGTCCTTGGAAAAACTTAGCAATGATGAGGTAAGAGTTAAGATTATACACGGCGGAGTTGGAGCCATTACCGAATCCGATGTTACTTTGGCCCAGGTTTCGAATGCCATAATTATAGGATTTAACGTAAGACCGGCAACTAATGTTGCAGAAATAGCCAAAGATGTGGGTGTCGATTTGAGACTTTACAGAATTATATATAATGCAATTGAAGATATTCAGGCAGCTATGAAAGGTATGCTTGATCCAACGTATAAAGAAGTTGTAATCGGACATATTGAAATAAGGCAGATATTTAAAGTATCAGGTGTAGGTACTATTGGCGGTGGATATGTTCTTGACGGAAAAGTGGCAAGAAACTCGGAAGTTAGATTGGTTAGAGACGGAATTGTTGTACATGAAGGCAAACTTGCTTCGTTAAAACGATTCAAGGATGATGTAAAAGAAGTGACACAGGGATTTGAATGCGGTCTTTCTATTGAAAAGTTCAATGACATCAAGGTTGGAGATGTTATAGAAGCTTTTGTAATGGAAGAGGTTAAACGATAGTCCTAATGTGACAAACAGGAGTGATTTTATGGATAGAACAGCAAGGATCTCGGAAGAGATGAAAAGAGAAGTCAGTGCTATAATACAGAATGAGCTTAAAGATCCCAGGCTTTCGCAGCTTATTAGTGTTACAAATGTTAATGTTACTAAAGATTTGCGATATGCCAAAGTTTACGTCAGTATTATGGGAAACGACGAGGAAAAAAAGAATGCCCTGGATGGATTGAAAAGTGCTGCAGGATTCATTAGACGTGAAGTGGGACATAGAATTCAATTGAGATATACTCCTGAAGTGCAGTTTGAGTTGGATAATTCAATCGAGCATGGGGCATATATATCAAAGCTTATTAATGAAACTGTCAAACATGATGATTAATGGTCTATAGAGTAAATTTTATGTCGATACATTAAAGGCGTGTTGCAAGGGATTATTTACACTGCATAGGATTAACTTCGTAAGGTTGGGGGGTATAACCCAACCTTACAATAATATGCAATTATTTTTTATATACATTTTCCGGACTGTGTCCAACTTTTTGTAAGAACCATATTTTTTGAGAGGTATGAATATGATAGAAAAGGAAATAATCAAGGCTATAGAAAAGGCAGAACGTATTGCTGTTTTGCCCCATGTTTTTGCTGATGGTGATGCTTTAGGTTCAAGTATCGCTCTGGCTTTGGCTTTGAGAAAAATGGGAAAGCAGGTTAGAGTATACATTGAAGAAGAGATTCAGCACACCTTTGATTTTCTACCGGGGAAAGAACTGATTGAAGTATTTGACGGGCAGGCTGAGGGATTGGATCTGGTGTTGATTTTAGATACCGGTGACCTTGCAAGGCTGGGAAGACGAGTGGAAATATTTAATAAAATAGAAAATACGATAAATATCGACCATCATACCACAAATACCGAGTTTGCGTCCATTAACCTCGTAAAAAGCAGTGCGGCTGCAGTGGGAGAAATAATATACCAGTTGTTAAAAAGTATGGGTATGGAAATTGATCAGGATATATCCACCTGTCTTTATGTAGCTATTGCAACAGATACAGGAGGTTTTCGATATAGCAATACAACTGCGTTAACCCATCAAATTACTGCAGATTTGATAAACAGCGGTGTGGATGTGTCGAAGGTATCACAGTTGGTTTTTGAAACTGTGCCCTACAAGAAGGTTAAGCTTATGGGGTTGGCCATAGATGCCATCGAAATTTTCGAAGACGGAAAAATGGCGTTTATAACTATTACAGATGAGATGATGAAAAAAACCGACGCATCAGAAGAGGATTGCGATGGGTTGGTGAATATAGCTAGAAACATTGAAGGAGTTGAAGTGGCAATTTTGATTAGACAGCGAAGTGATGATGAATTCAAAATTAATTTCCGGTCTCAAAACTATGTTGATGTATCTGCCATTGCACGAAAGTATTCCGGGGGAGGTCATATGAAAGCGGCAGGTTGTACTTTGAAGGGAAACTTGGAAGATATAAAGCAGATGCTCTATAGGGATATGAGGGAAGTATTGTAGATATGGATGGCATATTGAATGTACTGAAACCGCCAGGCATGACATCCTTCGATGTGGTTGCTTATTTGAGAAAGTTGCTCAAAGTGAAAAAAATAGGTCATACGGGAACACTGGATCCTGGGGCAGTCGGGGTTTTGCCGGTGTGCATAGGAAAAGCCACAAAGACAATAGAGTATTTGACCGACAAGGATAAGGCATATCGTGCCGAACTTACCCTTGGTATTGCCACAGATACCCAGGACAGTTACGGAAAAGTGTTGAAGGTTTGTGAGGTCAATTTAGGTAGGGAAGAAATATATAATGCAGTAATGAGTTTTGTCGGAAGCTACAATCAGATACCGCCCATGTTTTCTGCTGTCAAGGTTGAAGGCAAGAAGCTTTATGAACTTGCCAGAGAAGGTATAACCGTTGAGAGAACTCCAAGAAATGTTACCATACATTCCATAGAAATAGTAGATATTAAAGACAATAAAGTATTGTTCGATACGGTATGTTCCAAAGGGACGTATATAAGAACCCTGTGTTCGGATATTGGAGAAAAACTCGGATGCGGCGGACATATGTCATTTCTGGTGAGAACGAAGGCGGGACGTTTTGAGTTGTCAAATTCTCTCACACTTGAAGAAATTTACAGTTTTTGTGAGGATAACTCTTTAGAGAGCAGACTTTCGACAATTGAAGAAGTCTTTGAAGATTTGGAAAGGATAGATTTAAGTGCCGTCCAGGCGAAAAAATTGATTAACGGTGCTTATATTGAGTTAAAGGGAGAAAATTTTAAGAAGGGATGCATCCTTAGAACCTATGATGAAAAAGGAAAATTTATCGGCATAGGTGAAGTTTTGGTTATAAGGGAAAATTTGATGCTTAAGATGAAAAGGCAATTCGGATAAATTCATAAAAAAATAAATTACTTTTAATTTCTTTTGAGATAGAGGATGAGTATGAAAGTAATATACGGCAGCAAACAACCTATAGAATTTACAAAACCCACAGGTATAGGGTTGGGTAATTTTGACGGATTACATATAGCCCATATGGCTTTGATAAATACTTTAATAAGTGAATCGAAGCAAAGAGGGCTTGATTCGGTTTTGTACAGTTTTACCAAACATCCTGAAAACATTATTAGAAAAAAATTGTTTACTCCGCTGATAACTTCTACCAATAAGAAAGTCAGGTTGCTTGAACTAACCCAATTGGATTATACATATTTTGAGGAATTTGACGAGTCCTTTTCACGAATGAGTCCGGAAGCTTTCATAAAGGACATACTTGTGGACAAGCTAAAGATGAAATTGGCGGTAACGGGATACGATTACCGGTTCGGATATAAGGGGCAGGGGGATGTTGCCTTTTTGAGGGAATTGGGACAAAAGTACAATTACAAGGTAATAACTATTCCTGTCATTAAAGTGGATGATGATATTATAAGCAGTACACTTATAAGAAAGTATGTAAAAAAAGGGGATATGGACAGTGCTTTTAAACTTTTGGGAAGGCACTATTCTATAACCGGTGTTGTGGAAAAAGGAAAGAGAATAGGAAATAAATTAGGTTTTCCAACAGCCAACATCTATCCCGAAGAGTATCTTTTGATGCCGATGGATGGAGTATATGTTACTCGTACACTCTTAGACGGCAAAATTTATAACAGCATAACAAATATAGGAAACAATCCTACCTTTAACGAGAGAAAAAAATCCATTGAGACTTATATTTTGGATTATAGCGGGGATATATACGGAAAGGATATTGAAGTTTTCTTTCTAAAAAAAACAAGAGGTGAGAAAAAGTTTAACACTATTGATGAACTGGTTGAACAAATACGAAAGGACATTGAAAGTGCAAGGCAGTATTTCATAGATGTAAAAAAATAAGTAGTTTCCAAGTCTTTAACTTCATTGGAAAGAATCAAAAACGAAATCTTAAAATAATCAAGTTTCTTGGATTTTACGACTTTCATGACCTTCAAAAGCCCCTAAACAAAAAAAGAAGAAGCTGTTGGCTTCTTCTTTTATCGACATCGGCTTCTCTTACACATATATCCCAAAAGCATGCCGTTTATGAAGCTGAAGGCTAAAATGCCGGCAGCTGCAATAGCACTTAGATTTATTACGGTTTCTTCATTTTCACTATTGTTCTTTGCATGGCTTCTCGGATGCTTTCTATAGTATCTGTTTTGAATCATTGGCTATCCCTCCAACATTATTATTTTCAATTAGTTTTTTTTTATGTTTTGGTGCTGTTTTTATTTTGCTTATAAAGTGTAACTATTATGGGATTTAATGTAAATCATATAAAAAGTATATTGCGTGTTTTCCTAAATTATAGTAATATCTAAGTAAGAGGTTTAGTAAATCGGTTTCTCATAATGGATATTTTATTAAAGTGTTATGTAATAAAATAATATAAATTTATATTGGGGGTATTAATTATGAAAAAAAGAATTGTTAGTGTTGTATCAGCATTTGTATGCCTTTTTTCATTGGTAATGGCTACAACAATTACAACAACAGCCGCTCCGCCGTCGGGCTTCGACCAATACCGCAGCAATATTCCCCACGGCAAGGTAGAGACAATAACCTATTACTCAAACACTACCAAAACTAACCGTAAAGCTATGGTTTATACACCTCCGGGATATACAACCAGCCAAAAGTACAATGTACTTTATTTGCTGCACGGTATAGGTGGCGACCACATGGAATGGTATAATGGAGGCAGTCCCCAGAACATTCTCGACAATCTCTATGCTGAAAACAAAATTGAACCGATGATAGTAGTTATGCCAAACGGTCGTGCCATGGCTGATGACAGACCAGTTGGAGATATTTACTCACCTGAGAAGCAAGCCGCTTTTGAAAATTTCCAGTATGATCTTATAAATGACTTAATACCCTACATAGAATCTCATTATCCAGTACTGACTGACCGTGAAAACCGTGCAATCGCCGGATTATCAATGGGTGGTGGACAATCATTAAACTTCGGATTAAAATATATGGATTACTTTGCTTATACCGGAGGATTTTCACCGGCTCCGAACACAAAATCCCCAAGTCAACTTGTGTCCAATCCTTCACTTGTTAAGGAAAAAATGAAGGTCATTTACGTTTCCTGCGGTGAACAGGATAGTTTGTTTTCTATAGCAAAAGGAGTACACGATTATTTGACACAAGTGGGTGTTCCCCATACTTGGTATCAAGCTACAGGAAACCATGATTTCGTATTTTGGAAGGATAGCTTGTATCAATACGTACAGTTAATTTTTAAAGGCACTTCATCTCCTACTTCTACTGCTACACCTACAACACCGACCAACACACCGGTTCCTACAACCAAATCTGCTTTTTCCAAAATTGAGGCTGAGAAGTACGATGACGTAACTGCCAGGGAATTAAGAGTGGTAGATACAGCAAACGGAGGAAGCGGTATAGGCTATATCAATAACGGAGATTATGTGGTATATAAGAAAGTTGATTTTGGCAACGGTGCAAATTCATTCAAGGCACTTGTAGCATCTTCACTTTCTTCCAATATTGAATTGAGGTTAAACGGACCGTCAGGAACTTTGATAGGCAAGTTGACTGTCAGTTCCACCGGCAGTTGGGATAGCTATGAAGAGCAGACTTGTTCCGTAAGCAATGTTAGCGGTATTAATGACCTGTATCTCGTATTTTCAGGTCCTGTAAACGTTGACTGGTTTATATTTAGCGGCGGAACTGATTTGACAAACTTGGGTGACATAGACGGTGATGGAGACATTACTTCTTTAGATATGGCAGCAATTAGAAAGCATTTGACCGGAAAAGGAAATCTTTCGGATAGTGCTCTACCAAAAGCTGATTTGAATGGAGATGGAGATGTAAACTCTTTGGACCTTGCGATTATCAGATCCTATTTGCTCGGAAAGATAAAAGTTTTCCCGGCACAACAAAAATAAAATTATAAGGTTAATACATACAAAGAATATAGTTTACTAAAATTCTGTAAGATATTTATCCCTTGGTTTTAAGCCAAGGGATAAATTTTTGTATTTATGAATACCACCTGCTATGCAGGTGGTTCAAAAAGCTTATAGCTATGAGTAGATAAAAATACCTCCATTTGCTAAAATAGAGCAGGTTTGGCCAACCGCATAAAAAGCAAAA